>Ga0207695_10000176_pt1 | contig 187773 bp, 161 predicted proteins | sample KBSC54metaG_FD_184354 | JGI IMG/M metagenome (GOLD analysis project Ga0207695, IMG submission 184354) | Corn rhizosphere microbial communities from Kellogg Biological Station, Michigan, USA - KBS C5-4 metaG (SPAdes) (version 2) | ecosystem: Host-associated > Plants > Roots > Rhizosphere >...
CGGCGGCGAATACGGCGGCGCGGCCACCTTCATCGCCGAATTCTCGACCGACAAGCGCCGCGGCTTCATGGGCAGCTTCCTCGAATTCGGCACGCTGATCGGCTATACGCTCGGCGCGGCGACGGTCGCGCTGCTGACCGCGACGCTGTCGCAGGACGCGCTGCTGTCGTGGGGCTGGCGCGTGCCGTTCTTCATCGCCGGGCCGCTCGGCCTCGTGGGCCTCTACGTCCGGCTGAAGCTCGAGGAAACGCCCGCATTCAAGAAGGAAGCCGAAGCACGCGAGGCGGACGAACGCGCGCGGCCGAAGCAAGGCTTCGCGACGCTGCTCGCCGAACAATGGAAGCCGCTGCTGCAATGCGTCGGCCTCGTGCTGATCTTCAACGTGACCGACTACATGGCGCTGTCGTATCTGCCGAGCTACCTGTCGGCGACGCTGCACTTGCGCGAATCGCACAGCCTGTTCATGGTGCTGTTGGTGATGGTGCTGATGATGCCGATGACGCTGTATGCGGGGCATCTGTCGGACAAGGTCGGCCGCAAGCCGGTGATGATGGCCGGCTGCGTGGGCCTGCTCGTGCTGTCGGTGCCGACGCTGATGCTGATCCGCACCGGCGGCATGCTGCCCGTGTTCGGCGGGATGCTGATCTACGGCACGTTGCTGTCGACGTTCACGGGCGTGATGCCGTCGGCGCTGCCGGCGCTGTTCCCGACGCGGATCCGCTACGGCGCGCTCGCGATCGGCTTCAACGTGTCGGTATCGCTGTTCGGCGGCACGACGCCGCTCGTCACCGCGTGGCTGGTCGATCGCACCGGCGACCTGATGATGCCCGCGTACTACCTAATGGGCGCGTCGTTCATCGGCATCGTGTCGGTGCTCGCGCTGCGCGAGACTGCGCGCCAGCCGCTGCCCGGTTCCGGGCCGTGCGTGTCGAGCCGTGCGGAAGCGCTGAGCCTCGTTCGCGGCGGTGCCGAACAAGCCCGCGTGCCAGGCAGGAAATTCACGCCGGTCAGCGAGCGCGCGTGACGCGGTTCGGCGTGATGCGGCGCCGCGCGGCAGGTGCCGCCGGCGTCGCCCGCGCGTGCGTACGTCAGTTCGACGACAACCGCTGCCCTTCGAGCCAGTCGAGCAGCGCGCGCGTGACGAACGCGGGATTTTCCAGATTCGAGATGTGGCCGGCATCCGGCACCAGCGCATGCGCGCAGCCGATCACGCTCGCCATCTTCACGGTTTCCGACGGCGGGCGCGCCATGTCGCCCGCGCCGCACATCAGCAGCGTGCGCTCGGCGTCCAGGCCGGCGAGCGCCGGCAGCGTGTCGGGCCGGCCGAAGATCAACCGGCCGAGCGGGACGATCGATTGCCGCAGCCGGTCGGCGGGCAGGTTCGCCAGCGCGTCGCGAAACGCGGTCGGCACCGGGTCCGCCGGATTGACGTCCGGCCGGAAGAACAGCGGCACGATCGCGTCGAGCAGCGGCGGCGCGATGCGGCCCGCGGCGGCGATCGCATCGAGCATGCCGAAGTAGCGCAGGCGCGTCGCATCGGGCTCGGCCTCCAACGACGCATCCATCAGCACGAGCGAGCGGACGCGCTGCGGTTCGCGCAACGCGAGCCGCGCGCCCCACATACCGCCGACGCTGAGGCCGACGACCGCACATTGTTCGATCTCCAGCGCGTCGAGCAGCGCGCTCGCGTGCGCGGCGAGATCGTCGAGCGTCTGGGTTCCCTCCGGCAATGCGCCCGATGCGCCATGCCCCCACAGGTCCGGCACGATCACGCGATACTTGCGCGACAGCGCGTCGATCTGCGGCGCCCACATCGCCGCGTCCCACAGATAGCTGTGCCCGAGCAGTACCGGAAATCCGGTGCCGTGGTCCTGGTAATGCAGGGTACTGCCATGAATGGTGTGTGCGGGCATGTCGTCTCCGGATGTCAACACGATCGGCAGCGGCCCGGAAGCGGGCGCCGCGGTCTGCGGCGTGCTGCGACGAACGCAAAGCGGCGCATCATCGCACAGGTAGCGGACGTGCGTGTGACGAGCCGCATATCGTGCAGCGACGAAAACGCCGCGCCGTATGCCGCCAGTCAGTTCGTCCCGTCGTACGTGACGATCTCCACCCAGTTCGCGCCCTTGCCGACCGGGTATTTGCCGATTTCGTCGAGGCGGCCCGTGCCGCGGTCGATCCGGTAGACGGCAAGCGTCGGCGACAGTTGCCCGGCCGCGAGCAGATAGTTGCCCGACGGGTCGATGCCGAAGCCGCGCGGCTGCTTCTCGGTGGCGAACGTGCCGATCCGCGCGAGCGTGCCCGACGCGGCGTCGACGCGATATGCGGCGAGCGTGCTCGACGTGCGCTCCGACGCATACAGGAATCGCCCGTCCGGCGTCAGGTGCAGGTCCGCGCCCCACGGCTTGTCGCCATGGAAATCCGGCGGCAGGATCGATACGGCCTGGATCGGCCGCACATCCGCGCCGCCGCGCGACAGCGCGAGCACGTGCAGCTTGCCGTCGAGTTCGTCGATCAGGTATGCAAAGCGCCCGTTCGACGAAAACACGAAATGGCGCGGGCCGGATTTCTCCGGCAGCCGGTACGCCGGCGTCGCGACGTCGGTCAGCGTCCCCGTCGACGCATCGAACGGCAGCCGCAGCCACGCATCGGCACCGAGCACCGACGCGAACGCGTGGCGGCCGTCCGGCGATTGACGGATCGCGTGCGCCATCGGGCCGGTCTTCACCGTCTGCTGCACGTCGGCCGCGACGCCGTTCGCGTCGATCCGGTTCACTGCGAGCAGGTTGCCGCCATACGACGCCGAAAACAGATAGCGGCCCGACGCATCCGTCGAGACATAAGCCATGCTGTCGGCGAGCGGCGCGCGGCCGAGCTCGATCAACCGTCCGTCGAGCGGGTTGATCGCGAAGCTGACGACGCGGTACGGCGTCGAGCGCAGCGCCGCATAGAGGCGATGATGATCGGGCGACAGCGCCATCGGCATCACGGTGCCGCCGACCGGTACGGTTTCGATCGCGGTCAGCGCGCCGTTCGACGTGTCGATGCCGAACACCGAGATGTCGCGGCTGTCGCCGTTCGATACGTACGCATACGTCGCCGCGTGCGCGAGCGACGCGACCATCCCGAATGCGGCCGCGGCAACGGCAACGGCGCGCCGGAGTGTTTTCGTGTTCATGAGTCTTCAGGTGAAGGAAAGCGAACGACACATGCAACTGCGGCGCCGGACAACCTCGATCGTCCGGCGCCGCGACGAGTGAAGACAAGCGCAACGCGCGATCAGAACACCGCGTGCCCGCTGATGACGCTCGGCAGCCAGGTCGAGAAGAACGGCATGTACGTGACGATGTTGATCGCACTGAAGATCGCGAGGTAGTACGGCCACGCCATCTTCGTGGTCTCGCCGATCGATACGTTGCCGATCGCGCAGCCGACGAACTGCACCGAGCCGATCGGCGGATGCACGAGGCCGAGCGAGCAGTTCAGCAGCAGCATGATCCCGAACTGCACCGGCCCGACGCCGCACGCCATCGCGATCGGCAGGAACAGCGGCGTCGTGATCAGGATGTGCGCGGCCATGTCGACGAACGTGCCGAGGAACACCTGGATGATGTTGATGTACAGCAGCATCAGCCAGGGCGCTGCGGTCGACTGCTTCAGCAGCCCTTCGATCGCATCCGGGATCTCCAGGTACGACATCTGGAAGCGCAGCATGTTGGACACCGCGATCAGCAGCAGCACGACACCCGTCGTACGCGCCGCATGCGACAGCGCGCGGCGCAGCTTCTCGACCGTCAGCGTGCGGTAGACGATCGCGGTCAGCACGAGCGAGTACACGACGGCGATCGCGGCCGCTTCGGTCGCGGTTGCAATCCCCTTCGCGACGCACACGAGGATGATCGCGATCACCATCAGCCCGGGCACCGCGCCGACGAAGCTGCGCAGCACCGCATACCAGCCGGGAAACGCGGGCAGCGCGGACGAGCCGTCCGCACGGCGCGGATAGCCGTGACGCACGGCCTGCCAGTACGCGGCCGCGAGCACGAAGCCCATCACCCACAGCACGGGCAGCAGCCCCGAGAACAGCAGGTCGCCGATCGACACGCCGCTCACCGGCTGGCCGTGCAGCATCCCCGTGATCCCCTGCGCGGCGAACGCATAGATGATCATGTTGGTCGACGTCGGCATCAGCGCGCCCGCGAGCGACGCATGCGTCGTCACGTTGACCGCGTACGCGGCGCTGTAGCCTTCGCGCTTCATCAGCGGAATCACCACGCCGCCCATCGCCGACGTATCGGCGGTCGGCGAGCCCGACACGCCGCCGAACAGCGTGCACGCGACGACGTTCGCCATCCCGAGGCCGCCGCGGAAATGGCCGACGGTCGCCTGCGCGAAGCGCAGGATCCGGTCCGCGATGCCGCCGTGCAGCATCAGCTCGCCCGAGAAGATGAAGAACGGCACCGCGAGGAACGAGAACGCATTCATCCCCGAGATCATCGCCTGCATCGCGGTCGCGATCGGCAAGCCTTCCACCATATAGGTCAGCACGCAGGCTATCCCGAGCGCGAACGACACGGGCACGCCGAGCACGAGGAAAATCAGAAAACTGACGGACAGGATCGCGAGTTCCATGGCGTTATTGTCCCGACGAAGAACGACGAAGCGCGAGCAGGTGCTCGAGCGAGAAAAGGATGATCGCGACCGCCGCGGGCATCGTGATCAGGTAGCGCACGCCTTCGGGCAGCCCGATGATCGGAATGCGGTCGCCCATCGTCTCGGCGGCCATGCTGCCGCAGCCGACCATGATCGCGATCGCGAACGCGATCAGGCTCAGGTGCTGGATCGCGACGACCGCGGTGCGCGCGTTCGGCGGCAGCCGGCGCACGAGCGAATCGAGGCCGATATGGCCGCCGTCGCGCACCTTCATCGCCGCGCCGAACATCGCGATCACGATCACCAGCAGCAGCGCGATCGGCTCGACGAAATCCGGCGCGTTCTCGAACACGTAGCGCATCACCACCGCGTAGAACACCAGCATCGTCAGCACCGCGAGACAGGCCGACGCGATCACGGCCAGCACGCGGAACAGCACGTCGTTCACGCAGCGCAGGAGCGGCGCGGCATGCGGCCGCGCCGGCGCCGCGCCGTCCGGGGCGGCGGCCGGCGAACTAGCGGCCGCCGCGCTGTTCAGGGAAGTGCGACGCGTCACTTGGTCGCCTCGATCTCGTCGACGATCTGCTTCATCTGCGGCGTCTTTTCATACTTCGTCCACAGCGGCTGCATCGCCTTCACGAACGCCGCGCGGTCGATCTGCGCGGCCGGCAGGATCTTCGCGCCGCCCTTCGCCACCGCCTGCTGCGCGGACGCCTCGCGCGCGGTCCACAGCTTCTGGTAGTACGGCACCGAATCGGCCGCCGCCTTCCTGATCGCCGCCTGCTCCTGCGGCGACAGCGTGTCCCAGACCTTCTTCGAGAACACCAGCACTTCAGGCGTCATCGCGTGCTGCGTCTCCGAATAGTCGGGCGCCACTTCGTAGTGCTTCGTTTCCTCGTACGACGGCAGGTTGTTTTCCGCCGCGTCGACGAGGCCCGTCTTCAGGCCCGTGTATACCTCGGCGAACGGCATCGGCGTCGGCGTGCCGCCCATCGCCCTGATCTCGTCGACCATCAGGTCGGACGGTTGCACGCGCACCTTCAGCCCCTTCATGTCGGCCGGCGTGCGCACCGGGCGCTTCGCGTAGATCGAGCGCGCGCCGCTCTCGTAGAACGTCAGCGCGATCATCCCCTTCGCGGTGAACGCATCGAGGATCTTCTGGCCGGCCGGGCCGTACATCGCCTTGCGGAAATGATCGACGTCGCGGAACAGGAACGGGAATGACGGGATCAGCGATTCCGGCACGATCTCGTTGAACGACGCGCCGTTCACGCGCGCCATGTCGATCGCGCCGATCCGGACCTGGTCGACCGTGTCCTTTTCGGAACCGAGCGCGCTGTTGCCGAACACCTTGATCGAATCCTTGCCGCCCGTCTGCTTCGACAGTTCGTCGCCCATGAACTTCACCGCCATGTTGGTCGGGAAGTTGTCGCCGTGCACGTCCGCCGAGCGGAACACGCGCGCCTGCGCGGACATCGCGAAGCCGGCCAGCAGCGCGACGGCCAGTGCGGTACGGGAACCGGTGAATCGATGCTTCATGGTGAGTCTCCTTGATGGTCGTTCGTTGTTGTGCGGCGATCCGTCGGCATGCGCGTTCGGCGGCGATGCGCTCTCCCCTGAGCCGCAGAGTCATACGTCGTATGATGTGTTGACGCGAATGTACGTCGGTTAATCGTTTAACTCACTTGGTGCATACCCCTATAATCACTGCTGCCGGGGTTTTCGGCAGAAGTCGTGGAATCGCGTTCTCTGTTCCGGCGGTTTTCGGCGAAACGTTTTCCGGAAATGGGTCCGCGTTTGAGTCAGGTGCCCGCGTGGCTGGTTTCCCGACGCCGGAAAGCAATCTTTCGCTTCGGTTACTTTCGTTATAGGATGACTGACCACGACGCAAGCACACCCGCGTGCGACCAAGAGCACGTGCCGGCACACGCATCGTGTGCGGCGGAACGACGAAGGTTCGGGAGGAATCCGTGCAAGCGCGGGCGCTTGCCGCGCCGTCACGTCTGCATGACCAGCGACGTCAGTTGCGCCGCGCGTGCCACATCCGTCTTCGCGTAGATCGATTTGATCTGCGCGCGGACCGTGCCGATCGACACGCCACGCAGCGCCGCGCATTCCTGCGGCGACAGCCCGTCGCAGCACAGCAGCACGGCGAGATCGGCTTCGGCCGACGACAGCCCGTAGAACACGCGCAGCCGCTGCGCGCGGGCCGCCGGCGAACGCAGGTCGGCGGCCGTCATCAGTGCCGCGACGCCGGGCCGTTCACGCAGGAGGCGGGACTGTTCGGGAATCGGCATCAGCGCAAGCGACAACCGTTCGCCCGTCGCACGGCGCAGCAGCAACCCGCCGCACGCGAACGCGTGCCGCCATTGCGCATCGTCGACGCAGCCTTCCGGCGCGAAGCGCCCGTTCACGATCCGCATTGCCGGTTCCGCCGCGATCAGTTGATCGGCCGCGCGATTCGTATAAAGCAGTTCGCGATGCGCGCCGAGCAGGAACACCGGTACCGGAATCGCATCGAGCGCCGATTCCGCAGCGGCCACGCGTGCCTCGAGTTCCCCGATGCGCGCCTGGATCCGCAGCGCGCGGCTGATATGCGTACCCATGATTTCGATCGTGCGGCGCTGATCGCCGGATAGCCCTTGCGATTCGGGGCCGCTCTGTACGCTGAGGAATGCGCCGGCCCCCGCTTCGCGATGGATATACAGGCCCGAGATGCTGCCGAGCCCATACGGACGCAGGAATTCCTGATAGAACACGCCGTGTGTGCGCTGTCGCGGGGACAGGTGCTTGACGTCCTCGAACCAGCGGCCCGCCGGCCAGTTGCCGGCGACCGGCACGACCGGGTCATACCGGTAGAACTCGGTGTTGTAGGTGTGATAACACGCGGCGACCCACGACGCGTCGTCGCCGGCCGCCTGCTCGATCGCCGGCACCCTCGCCGCGTCGTCGAACGACAGCAGCGTGGCCATGCGCACGCCGACCGTCGATCGCAGCCCGTCCAGCGCCGTTTCCCATCGCTGATCGCCCAGTGCCGCAGCGTAGATGTCATCGATCCATGCCAATGGAATCAATCCGTTCCGTTGCATCTGGCTACCCCGCGCCGTGCGTTTTTGTCGAACGTCTTGCGCGAATCTTACTCAACCAGCGGCATTGTTCAAATTACCGGTGCGCATTTGATTCGGAATACCACGCTTGTTACCGCTTATCGTCAGACGTAATGGCCATTCTCAACAAGCTTTCGGTTCCTTTCCGCACAAATGACGGACCCTGGCACTCGACGACGCCGATCGGGATTGCAGCGCGCATTCCGCGGAATTCATCACGACGCCGGCTATTCATCAGGATCGGCGTATGTCATGATGCAGCGCATGAAGATCCGAAACGCGACGACCCACCTGCACCATCACCACGGACGCCCTTTGTTGCGCCGTGGATCGTTTCGCATCTAGCACTTGAATCGGGGCTTTCCCGATCAAGACGACAACCAAGGCGCCTCTGGCGCCTTTTTTGTTTTTTGTCGCCTTAAAAACCTGCTGCGCCGATCAATCGATAACGTACGGAGTGTTTCCAATGCAACGACCGTGGAAAGAAGTGTCCCTGTCGGATTTGCCGCTCAGGGAGGATCTCAGGTTGCAGCACGCTTATGGGGCGCCGCAACTCGACGTGCCGGTCTGCCTGAACGTCAACGAGAATCCGTATCCACCGTCGCCATCGCTCGTCGAGCGCATCGCGACTGCCGTGGCCGACGCGGCGCGACAGGCGAACCGCTATCCCGACCGCGACTTTGCCGAGCTGCGAGCGCATCTGGCCGCTTATCTGGCGCACGATACAGGCGTGACGATCGACGCATCGAGCGTCTGGGCAGCCAACGGTTCGAATGAAGTGATCCAGCAGATTCTTCAGGCGTTTGGCGGCCCGGGGCGAGCGGCGCTGGCCTTTACGCCCGCGTATCAGATGTACGACGAATACTGCCGCACGACCTTCACGCGCCTGCATACGTTGCCGCGTACCGAGGATTTCGCGCTGGATCTGCATCAGGCGATCGACAGCATCCGCGAGCATCGACCGAGCGTGATTCTGCTGACGTCGCCGAACAACCCGACCGGGACCGCGCTTCCCGTCGACGATATCCGCGCCATTCTCGACACCGCGCCGGGCGTGGTGGTCGTCGACGAAGCGTATGCGGAGTTCCGGCGCCAAGGCGTCCGCAGCGCGGTGACGCTGCTGCCCGACCATCCGCGGCTCGTCGTTACCCGCACGCTGAGCAAGGCGTTCAAGTTCGCGGGCGGCCGCGTCGGGTATTGCGCATGCGCGCCTGCGATCGTCGAAGCGCTGAAGCTGGTTCGGCTGCCCTATCACCTGTCCGCCTTTACGCAGGCGGCCGCCTGCGCGGCGCTGGTCGCGCGTGACGAGATGCTGTCGCAGGTCGACGCGATCAAGGCCGAGCGCGACGCAATCGTTTGCTGGCTGCGCAGCCAGGGTTTCACCGTGGCCGATTCGGACGCCAACTTCGTGATGTTCGGCAAGTTTGCCGATCGCCACCGGATCTGGAGCGGGCTCCTGCGCCACGGCGTCCTGATTCGCGAGTCCGGCCCGCCGGAATACCTGCGCGTGTCCATCGGCACCGCGGCGGAGATGGCCGCGTTTCGCACGGCGTTGCTTGCGGTGATGGCGAACGAACAGGCAGCGGACCATGCGGTCGATGGCGCGATGGAGAGCGACGTTTGATGATCGCGCCCGTTCGGGTGCGCCGTGCCGGCCACGTCGCCCGTCGCGGCGGCCGGCGCGTGTCGGTGCGTGTCGGTGCAATGACCAACGATGCGCTTACTTCATCGCCACGTATCGCGATTCCATCTCGTCGATTTTCGCGAGCACCGTTTCGCTGAGCTTTCTGAGGTGACGCGGCACGTCGGGCGTCGACAGCAGTTCCTCGATCCGCCCTCGCCAGTAACTCGGGTGCCTCACGCGTGCGGCGCCCGACATCGACACGTCGTCAGCGATCGTCTCGCTGTCCAGGAGAGCCACCATTCTCTGGATGTGAGAAAGCTCTCGTTCTACATAGTCTCGTGCCAGCATATTGATTGAAATTCCCCGAAATGCGACATCAGGCCTTCCGTCATCAACGCGCCATCGTGCGGCGATGCAGTGAGGCATGATGCACCGCACACGTTGCCCGTCAGCGTACGCCCAGCCTGTGTCAGTCGACTGCGTGGGCATTGCCGGCGTTCGACACGGAATGGCAACCCTGTCCGTGCGTTCCGGTTACATCCATCCCCGATGCCCTGCTGCCAATCGTAGGCGGACTGCCCGGCACCGGCATCCCCAAAAGTGGGGATGCCGGCCGAAATCGGGGAAGTGGCGGTTTCAGGAAATGACGGGAAGCGGAATGGCCGGCGAGCACGCGGCTGCCCGCCGGCGCTGCTGCGCGATAGCGCCCGACTCGAACGGCCTGCCGCCGGTGCGCTGTTGTCGGGCGAGTCGGAAACGGGGATTTTCAGCGTGTACGAACGGATCTCGGTGCGGGATCAACGGCGGAGCGCAATCGGATGCGGGACCGCGTGCACGGGCCCGGACGGCCCTCTTCCACCGCTTCGTCGCGCTGCCAGTTCCGCTGGCGAAGCATCGGGGCTGTCCGGGTTGAACCGCGTCATGCAGTTCAGGTCGAGTGCACGTATCTGCTCGGTCATGAAGTCGACGAAAATTCGAATGCGCGTCGGAAGATGTTGTCGGCTGAGATAGCAGATATAGTGCCCGCGATCGTCGGGCACATGCTTCGCCAGCGCGACAACGAGCTCGTTCGATGCGATATGGTCACGGATCTGATAACCCGCCATCTGCGCAATGCCCGATCCACTCAGAACCGCACGCAATACCAGATCCGTGTCGTTGAACGTGAGGCGGGACGTCGGCAGGTACTTTTGCACGCGGCCGTCGACATTGAATTCCCATTCGAATATGCGACCGCTGGCAAGACGGAAATTGATGCACTCGTGCCGGGCCAGATCCTCCAGATGCTGCGGAAGGCCATGCCTGGCCACATACGACGGCGCCGCGCACAGAGCCATCTGCATCGGAATCAGTTGCCGGGCAATGATGCTGGAGTCCTCGATGCGTCCGTTGCGAAACGACACGTCGATCCGTTCCGCGACCAGGTCGATCGGCCGGTCGTCGAGCAGCAGATCGATGACGATGTCCGGGTAAGCGTTCGCAAACGTTTCCAGCAGCGGCGCAACGACTTTCCTGCCGAATCCCACCGCCGAACTGATACGAATGAGGCCGCGCGGCGGTCCCTCCCGCAGTTCCAGCATGTCGTTCATGGCTTCCACGATCTGCGCAACGCCCTGGTGGCAGTTCTCGAAGAATCGCTGGCCTTCGCAAGTCAGTTCGGTCATGCGCGTGGTCCGCTGGAACAGCCGCGTACTCAACTGCGCCTCCAGCTTCTGGACGTTCCGGCTCACGGCCGGCCGGCCGACGCCGAGACGTTCGGCGGCCTTGGTAAAGCTCCCCTCGCTCGCCACCGCGACGAACGCAAGGATGCCCGCATAGCTTGCACCGAAGCTCGCTGACAAAGCGTCGGCGCGGCCTGGCAAGTCACGACGAACGCCGTGCTCCGACGTATCCGATTGATTCATTTCCGCTGCCCCCAGACATCCCGCTCATCCCGATTGCACGTCGCACGCATACGCCTGCGAACCGCCCTCCTTGCGAAACGCGAATCAGCCTCTTGCGAGCCACTGGTCGAGACCGATGCGACCGAGTAGCGCATTCCCGAGCGGTACCAGCGATTTTTCCTCGACGCGGCCGCCGTAGTAGCGAGCGTCGCGATCGGTCACCACGGCGCGCGTGTCGCCGACCGATTTCAGATAGCGTGCGACGATCTCCGCGAACGGCGCGCGGTCCGGGCCCGCGATCTCGACCGTGCCGTTCAGCGGCCCGGCAAGCGCGATCTGTGCGAGGAGCGCCGAGACGTCTTCCGCGGCGATCGGCTGAAACAGCCCGTCGCCGATGCGCACCGTACCGCCTTCCGTGCCGAAATCCGCAATACCGCCGATGAACTCCATGAATTGCGTGGCGCGCACGATCGTGTACGGCACGCCCGCTGCTTCGATCGCCTGTTCCTGCGCGACCTTGGCCGCGAAATAGCCGTTCTCCGGCATCCGGTCGCAGCCGACGATCGACAGCGCGACGTGATGGCGCACGCCTGCGGCCACTTCAGCCTTGCCGAGATTACGCGCCGAAGTACGGAAGAAGTCCAGCACCGCCTGCGGTTCCCAAGACGGTGCATTCGCCACGTCCACGACGACGTCCGCATCGGTCAGCGCGTCGGTCAGGCCTTCGCCCGTGATGGTATTGACGCCGGTGCGCGGCGATGCGGCAAGTGCCTCATGGCCCGCTTCGCCGAGCAGCGTGACGACACGCGAGCCGATCAGGCCCGAACCGCCGATGACAACGATCTTCATCGCAAAATCTCCTGACGAAAGGATTTCATTTGAATGCGCGGGGCGCGTGACGGGCGCCGCCTCGCCTCCGACGAAGAAGGTCATACCCGTCACATCGCATGGCGCAATTGTGGAAGAATCATGTCCTATCGATAAGAGCCAAGAATCGTCGATCCAACTAGTCCATGCCGTGTCCGTTCCCGCGATCCACAAGGCCATGATGTCCGCGTCGACGCCCGCCCTGACCATCGAAATCGACCGGCACCATCAGTTGCCGATCTATCTGCAGATTTGCGAGCGGTTCAGAACCGCGATCGCCGCGGGCCATCTGCGTCCCGGCGATCGCGTGCCCGCGCTGCGCAGCCTGGCGACGCAGTTGAACACCGCGCGCGGCACCGTCGAACAGGCTTACACGATCCTGGTCGACGAGGGTTATCTGCAAATGCGCGGCGCGGCAGGCACGTTCGTATCGCCGTCCCTGCCGATGTCGCTGACGGGTTCGCTGCCCGCGCGTGCCGTCGAACCGGCACAGTGCGCCTCAGACGCCGGTTCGCACCCGGCGTCGGACATGCCGCTCGGCAATCAAGCTCCGCCGCGCCGGCAGCCGATCGCCGTCGCGATGAGCGGCGAGCCGCGTCCGTTGCAGCCCGGGCTCCCGGCGCTCGACGCATTTCCGCGCAAGGTATGGCACCGGCTCGTGTCGCTGCGCGCGCGCAGCAGCGACCGCGCGCTGCTCGGCTACCCGAATCCGCTTGGTTACCGGCCGCTGCGCGAGCACATCGCCACCTATCTGACCCTGTCGCGCGGCGTCACCTGCGCGCCGGAACAGGTGTTCGTCACCGGCGGCTACCGCGCGACGCTGGAACTCGTGCTGCGCAGCCTCGCGCGCCCGGACGACCGGGTATGGTTCGAGGATCCCGGCTATCTGCTCGCACGCGGCTTTCTGTCCGAGACCGGTGTCCAGCTGGTGCCGGTGCCGGTGGACGCCGAAGGGATCGACGTCGAGCGCGGCATGCAACTGGACGCACGTGCGCGCTTCGCGCTGGTGACGCCGTCGCATCAGAGCCCGCTCGGGCATACGCTGTCGCTTGCCCGGCGCATCGCCCTGCTGGATTGGGCCGAAAAAGCGTCGGGCTGGATCGTCGAGGACGACTACGACAGCGAGTTTCGCTATCTGGGCCGCCCGCTGCCGGCGTTGAAGAGTCTCGACCGCCGGGATCACGTGATCTATTGCAGCACGTTCAGCAAGGCGATGTATCCCGGTTTGCGGCTTGCGTACGCGGTCGTGCCCGAGCGCGCCGTGGAGCGCGTCGAACGGGTCGCGGGCAGCATGAACGCCGGCTCGCCGACGCTCCTGCAGGCGGCCGTGGCGGATTTCATCGAACAGGGGCACTTTGCCCGCCATCTGAAGCGGATGCGCACGCTGTATGGCGAGCGACGCACGCTGATCGTGCACGCGTTGCAGCAGGCGTTCGGCGAGCGCCTGATCGTCGAATTGCCAGCCGGCGGCATCCAGTTCGCGGTGCGGTTCCCCGAGGGGTCCGACGGCCCGGTCGACGACGTCGCCGTTGCCGCGCGCGCCCGCGACGCGGGGCTCGCGATCTTGCCGCTGTCCATCTGGTATGCGAACAGCCGCACGCGGCAAACGCCGCGCGGCCTCATCATCGGATTCGCGAACATCGCCGATGCCGGCGAAGCGCGTCGCCTCGCACAAACGCTGCGCGCGTGCGTGGATCGCTGAAGCCCGGCACGCGGCAGTCGCACTCGGCGGTACGAGCCCGCACCCGCGTTTTGCCGGGGCTGGCGAACGGGATCGGCGCAATGGCCATCATGAAGCCCCCGGCGACAGCCAGACGCTGTCGGTCCGGATTGGTGTCGAACGGGAAACATCATGTCTCCGTCGGCAGCCATACCGCCGCCGCCCGTACTCCTTTAGCATGGGGGCGGCTTTGTCCCGCGGACTAACCGGGAATCGGGCTGCACCACGAGATTGCCGCATTCCTTACATGACCGTTCGTTCCATGCCATTTCCCGAAGACGATGTCTGCCCGGGCAGTGCGGCCCGCCCGCGCAAGACGCTTCGACGAATCGATCAACCGGGATCGGAATGCGCGTCTTTGAACTCGAGAATGCATCATGCACGACAAGAAGCTGCAAGCCCCCCCGCTTTCCCTCCTCGACCGGTATCGGGGCCGGGATTTCCATCCCCTCTATACGACGACCGTCACGGTTTCCGGCGGCGAGACGGGGCACGGCCGCGCATCCGGCGTGGCGCGCTCGGATGACGGGAATCTTGCCGTGGATCTGCGGCTTCCCGCCGAGTTCGGCGGCCCCGGCAACGGCACCAATCCCGAACAACTGTTCGCGGCGGCCTTTGCCGCGTGCTTCCATGGGGCCCTGAACCTGATCGAGAAGCGCGCCGCAATGGAGATCGCCGACACGGTCGTGGAGGTGCAAGTGTCGTTCGGCCGCGATCCGATGGATGGCGGCTATGCACTGGTCATCGATGTGCGGGTCCGGATGCCAGGTGTAGATCGAAGCACGGCGGAAGAGATGGTTCGAACTGCGGAACGCTTGTGCCCGTATGCGAAGATGGCCAGACAGGGGTCGGTCAATATCGTGACCGTCGTCGACTGACTCGCCGCCCGCCTGAGTGGCTGCGCATATCGCAGCTGCTCAGGCGGCGCGAACGGGTCAATCGAACGACGCTTGCGGGTTACCCGCAGCCAACGCTTCGGCACGATTCGGCGCCGGCGGGTAGATCCACTGCGTGTTGATCACCTGTTTGCGCACCTTTCCTTCCGCGTGCGTCAGCTTGATCTGACGATCCCAGCCTTCCGAGTAAACCGCGCCCCATTCGCCAAGGTCGAGGCAGGTCGCATAGAACGGCTGTCGGTATTCCAGCGTGGCCAACCCGATCAGATCCGCGGCGACGTTGTGCCCGCCGAATTGTCCCATCACGATCGCGTGTTGACAGGACATCAATGCGTAGTGCCCGTCATCGTCGCTCCGGGCGCGCGCCACATCTCCCGCCACGAACACGTGCGGGGCTTCCGCCATGCGAAGATCGGGCGTGACCTCGACGCGCCCGAGGGGGTCAAGATGCGACGAGACTTGCGCCGTCAGTGAACTCGCACGCATCCCGCCGGCCCAGATCACGGTCATCGCTTCGACATGGGTGCCCGACTCGGTGCGAACGCCGTCTGCCCCGACTGACACGACGCGCGATCCGAGTACGGTCTCGATGCCCAGCGAGTCGAAGGCTTCCGATACGTACGGCCGAGGATTGGGGCCGAGATCGGGACCAATATCGTCCTGCGCTCCGATCACGACGACACGACTCGCAACGTCGGCGCCAAACCACTCGCGCAAGCGCTTCGGCAATTCCGTGGCGACCTCGATACCCGTAAAGCCGCAGCCGACAACGGCGACCGTATTGCGTGCCGGAGACTCCGGCAGCTTCGCCAGCGCTGCGAAATGCGCATCGAGCGCTACCGCGTCGTCAATACGATCGACCGAGAACGCATGTTCTGCCAACCCCGGAACCGGCGGTCTGCTCAACGAGCTGCCACTGGTCAGCAGCAACCTGTCATACGCCAGCAAACGCTTTTGTCCATCGGCAAGGGCAACGCTGAGCGTCTTCTCGCGGACGGAAATCTCCTCGACACTGCCCTCGACGAAATTCACGCCGACAGCATCGAGCAGCGGCAGCAGCGGTGCGGCCATCCGTTGCGGCTCGCTTTCGTACAGCCGCGGCCGGATCTGCAATTCGGGTTTCGGGGAGATCAACGTGATTTCCACGTCACCGCTTCCCACACCGGCCTTGTCAAGCACGCGAGCCGCACCCAGTGCACCCCACACTCCGGCGAAGCCGGCACCCACGATCAAGATATTCTGCGACATGATTTTTGCCTTCGGTTGGAAAACTGCAAGATCCACGACAGGCACCGATCTCGATGCAACGGGTGCCTGCTTCGTTACTCGGCGATTCTTCACGAGCGCCGCACGAAGTCATCGTAGGTCGGCGCGGTTTGGCCCGGTAGACCTGCGATCGGGCTCATGGTGTTGCCTCTTCGGCACCAATCAATCCTGCTCCGCCGAATCAAGCGTCGGGCATCATGCGTAACGGAAGATCTTCCGCCCATACGTCACGAAGACCGAATGCGCAGCGCCCGGGAAGCGGCCCTGCCGTGGTCAGACGGAGCGGGGATTCGCGCGACCGCGCACCTTGTCGGCAACCCGTTTTCATCGTCACCTTCAATATCCCGAGGCACAAAAATGCATCTTGGAAAATCGTATAAGTTCTCCGAGTTCCTGATCTGGACTCGCTGGAAAATTTACGAACTTCTTATTTTCGGCTCCGTACCGGTTGTGCTTTACAAGTTCTTCTCCTTCACATGGTTATCCGTACCCTTACGATCGTGGTGCTGCTCGGAACTGCAACGTCGTTCATCGTCGGCTTCAAGAACGTTCAAACGTACAACAGGGCAATGGATGCCCTGGACATCTGGACCGACATACTGAGCAAAAGCCGCCGCTGGGGCCAGCTCACGCGGGATCTGGTCGAAGATGAAGCGATTGCCCGGAAATTGGTGTACCGGCACCTGGCCTGGCTGACCGCGCTGCGATACGACCTGCGTCGACCGCTTGTCTGGGAAAGCACGAACAAACGCTACAACGCCGAATATCGCCGGTTCTATCGTGTTCCGGAGTGGGAAAAGGACCTCGGCAAGTTATTGCCGGAATATCTGTCTCCGTCCGAAACAGCGCAGGCGCTTTCTTCCGCCTCGATCCCGACATGCGTGCTGAACCTGCAAGGGAGATCGATCAGGATGCTTCACCGGGCGGGACACCTGAATTCAAGCTTCTATATGGAGCTTCAAAAGCTTGTCGGTGAATTCGTCGATCTCCAGTCGAAATCGGAACGCTTCAAGAACTTTCCCTATCCACGCCAGTATGCGACGGTCAGCTCGCTGTTCGTGAGATTCTTCTGCTTCTCCTTCCCATTCGGACTGCTTCACGAATTCGACAGACTGAACGACGGCGTGAGCGGCTTCATGCACGGCAACATGGTGTGGCTGGTCGTGCCATGCAGCGTCGCGGTATCGTGGATGTACACATCGCTCGAACAGGTTGGGGAAAGCACGGAAAATCCGTTCGAGGGCGGCGCAAACGACGTTCCCATCTCGACGATGTGCAGCTCGATCGAGCGCGATCTGAAAAATATTCTCGGAGAACATGCCGGCGATCCGTCGAGCCAGACGGTCATCGCGTTATAGGGAATCCGGTGTATTCAGGCCGGCATGTCTCATCGTTGTGCATCTGCCCTCCTGTCGTTGATTGTTGTCGCCGAGACAACACGGTGAGGTTCTTTTCGGGGCTACTGCCGCAACACGACATCGCCTACGCTTGGTCCTGACGGTGGCCGCTCACGCTGCCCGATGCGATCCGGGAAACGACGCGACACCGTAAGAGAGAAACGTGCAAACGCGCGCGGCAAGTCCTCATTGCCTTGCGCGATCGCTCGTCATTCGCCGCGGCAGAAAAAGCCGTGGCGACGGGTGTTACGCAGCACCTCACCAAGCGAGGAACGATCCGTGACTGAAGAAGATATCCGCAACAACGCCTTTGCGATGCCCGTGCACAACCCGGCGTATCCGCGTCCGCCCTTCCGCTTCATCAACCGGGAGTACTTCATCATCTCGTACGAAACGGACATGGACGCACTGCGATCCATCGTTCCGGTACCCCTGACGGTCGACAACGCAATCGTCCATTACGAGTTCATCCGCATGCCCGATTCGTCGGGATTCGGCGACTACACGGAAAGCGGCCAGGTGCTCTCCGTGCTCGACGAGGACGGCAATCGCGCCAACTTCACGCACGCGATGTATCTGGACGACGAAGGCCCGATCGCAGCCGGACGCGAAATCTGGGGTTTTCCCAAGAAGCTGGCTTCGCCGAAGCTCTGCATCGACGGCAAGGACACCCTGCTCGGCACGCTCGACTACGGCACGCAGCGCATCGCCACCGGAACGATGGGTTACAAGTATCGCGCCCTCGACACGGCGGCCGAACGCCGCAAGCTCGCCGATACGCCCAACTATCTGCTCAAGGTCGTTCCGCACGTCGATGGCTCGGCTCGCATCTGCGAACTCGTGCGCTTCTTCCTGCGCGATGTCGACGTGATCGGCGCCTGGGAGGGGCCTGCAGCGCTCGAACTGCATCCCCACGCACTCGCATCGGTCGCCGATCTGCCGATTCGAAAGGTGATCGGCGCACGTCACGTCATTGCGAATCTCACGCTCGATATCGGCGAAGTGGCTTATGACTATCTCGCCCCTGCCGAGTCGTTGAAACTCGCGGTCAACCAGTAACCTCCCGGAGGACGTATGTCAATGAACGACAAGGTTGCACTCGTGACAGGTGCGGCTAGCGGTATTGGTGAAGTGTGCGCGCGCAAGCTCGCGAAAGACGGCGCAGCGGTGGTAATTGCGGATCTGAATCTCGCGAACGCTAAAAAGGTCGCCGACGATATCGTTGCCGACGGAGGGAAAGCGCTTGCGATCGCGATGGACGTAACCAGCGAGGAAGCGGTCGATGCGGGTGTAGCCGAAACGGTGGACCGGCTGGGCGGCATCGATGTGCTCGTGTCGAATGCCGGCATCCAGATCGTCAACCGGATCGAGGACTACGCATTTTCCGACTGGAAGAAAATGCTCGCCATTCACCTCGACGGTGCATTCCTGACGACCAGGGCCGCGATCCGGCACATGTACGCGTCGAACAAGGGCGGCTCGGTGATCTACATGGGCTCGGTGCATTCGCACGAGGCCTCGCAGCTCAAGTCGGCTTACGTGACCGCGAAACACGGATTGCTCGGTCTCGCGCGGGTTGTCGCGAAAGAAGGCGGGCCGCGTAACGTGCGCGCCAATGTCGTGTGCCCGGGCTTCGTCCGAACCCCGCTGGTCGACAAGCAGATCCCCGAACAGGCGAAGGCGCTGGGAATCTCCGAACAGCAGGTCGTGAAGGACGTGATGCTGAAGGAGACGGTCGACGGCGAATTCACGTCGCTGGCCGATGTCGCGAACACCGTTGCCTTCCTCGCCGGTGTCGAATCGAACGCGCTCACCGGACAATCGATCGTCGTCAGCCACGGCTGGTTCATGCAGTAAGGAGAAAACCATGTATTCGAGCCAGCGTAACCAGCTGAAGCAACCCCATCGCATCGATCTCCCCGCATACGACGAAATCGGGCTCGTGCTGCAGGGCGGTGGCGCACTCGGCTCATACCAGGCCGGCGTATACGAAGGCATGGCCGAAGTCGGCGTGGAGCCGACGAGAATATCCGGGGTATCGATCGGTGCGCTGAATACGGCGATCATCGCCGGCAATGCGCCCGCGGATCGAGCGGACGCGTTACGCGGCTTCTGGAACACCATCAGTCAGCCGGCCGATGCGCTCTCGCACATTGGTGCGTTCATGCCGGCGTGGCCCGGACTTGAAGACATCGGTCGCAAGTGGTCCAGCGCATGGGCCGCAACGCGCACGCTGATGGAAGGTCAGAGCGGGTTCTTCTCTCCGCGCATGCATGTGCCTTTCGCTGGGATCGGCCGGAAGCGCCCCGACCAGGTCAGCCACTACGACACGTCGGCGTTGCGTGAAACGCTTTTACGGTACGCAAACTTCGATCGCATCAACGACGGGAACATTCGCGTATCCGTTGGCGCCGTCAACGTGCGAACGGGCAATCTCGTCTATTTCGACAATACGAAAATGCATCTGGCACCGGAGCATTTCATCGCCTCCGGTGCGCTGCCGCCGGGTTTTCCGGCCGTCGAGATCGAAGGCGAGTTCTATTGGGACGGGGGGCTGGTTTCCAACACGCCGCTCACCGAGATCATCCGGGAAAGCCAGCACAAGGACACGCTCGTTTTCCAGATCGACCTGTGGAGCTCGCGAGGCAAGCTGCCGGGCGATTTCCTCGATGTCAGCGAGCGCACCAAGGACATTCAATATTCGAGCCGCACGCGAGCCATCACCGCGTTCATGTCGCAGAACCAGAAGCATGCGCAGATGATCAAGGCGCTGCTCGAACACATACCAGAAGACGTGCGGCTTGCGCACCCTCTGTTGCAGGAGGCGCAGAAAACGGCGGACGGCAGCGCGGTGAATGTCGTGCACCTGATCTACAAGAACAAGTCGTTCGAGGGGCACTACAAGGACTACGAATTCAGCAAGGAGACGATGCGCGAGCATTGGGCGAGCGGTCTCGAGGATATTCGCCGTTCGTTCGGACACCCCGAGTGGTTCGAGATTCCGAGCCGAGAGATCGGCTTCGTCACACGCGACGTGCACCGCTATCGACAGGATGCCAATGAAACTGCCGGGCCCGGCAAGGACGTGCTTTCGTCAGCAAGACACGAGCCGGAAAAAGAGCCGTCCGCCGCCAGGTAGCGCATATAGGCTTCTTCCCCCGGTCATTCCGTTCGGGCTGGTCGAGCATAGCCGCGGCAAAGACGGAGAACTGCGGCGCACGGTGCCGCGCCGCCGTGTTTTCCACCGTGCGAGCGAACGGTGCTTTCCCGGGCCGGACGTCTGCCGATGTGCGGTCCGGCTGTCTCCGTTGCCGACTCGATATGTCGGACCGTTTCGATGACGGCAAGTCCGGAGGCAGCGTCGGACACCGCAGTCTGCGGCAGCGCAATGAACGACCTTCGAGACCGGTACGTGCAAGCCACAAGGAGAGCATCATGATTTCGCATGAACTGATCGCACGGTATGGCACGTTGGTCGTATTCCTGAACGTGCTTGGATCTTCGCTGGGCCTGCCTTTGCCTGCCATACCGACGTTGATCACGGTGGGAGCGGGCATTGCGCTCGTCACGCACGTTGCGTCGGCAGCGTTGCTGCATTTCGCTGCGATACTGGGCGCCGCCGTGATGGGCGGCGTGCTCGGCGACCTGGTCTGGTTTCAGGGCGGCAAGCGGTACGGCAAGCGCACGCTTCATACCGTTTGCAAATTGTCGCAGTCGCGTGAAACGTGCGTGCGGACGACGGAGCGCTTTTTTGGGCGCTGGGGCGTCCGCGTGCTGGTCGTTGCACGGTTCGTACCTGGCCTGTCGCTCGTTGCCGTTCCGCTGTGCGGCGCGATGGCCGTCAGGCTGCGCCACTTCGTCCTGCACGATTGCGCCGGCGTTGCGCTTTGGGCATCGGTCGGCCTGGCCATCGGCGCCATATTCGCTTCGCAGGTCGACGTGATCTTTTCCCTTGTCGCCCGTCTCGGCTGGCATGCGCTTATCGTCGTCGGCGTTGCACCGCTGCTGTATGTCGCGTATCGCTACTGCCGGCGATTTACGCTGGCCAATGCGCTCGGGAAGGCGCGGATCAGCGCGGGGGAGTTGCATGCGTTGCTCGCGAACAATCCGCGGCCGGTCGTGATCGATGTCCGCTCCACCGAACGACGCATGCGCGATCCGTTCGTCATTCCAGGCGCCGTGATTGCCGATGAACGCAAGCCCCGGCAGATCATGGAACGCTATGGGGCGAACCGGACGCTCGTCATCTATTGCGCGTGCCCGCACGAAGTGTCTGCGGCGTCGGTGGCCAGGCAGTTGCGACTGTCCGGCGTCAAGCTTGCATTGCCGCTCACTGGCGGGATCGATGCATGGCGTGTCGAAGGTTTCGACGTCGAGCCGATCATGGCGATGAATGACGCGGCAATCGGCGGAGCAGAGCGAACGCTTTTCACGCATTGATGGCAGTCGCGTCCACAACGTGCCCGAGTATCCGGGTACGGTGCGACTCCACTCCATCAGGTTGGCGCGCCGCAACGCAGCGGACAGCGCCTCCACCGCCTCGCGCAGCACGTTTCCGTAGACGGCGGCCATCATCCCTGCCTTTCCGGTTTCAAGCATCTTCCTGATCGAATCCATGTTCCCACCGATTGCACGACGGCGACGACAACTCTGCCGGGAGTCGGGTGGCGGCTCCTGGGACGACACCGAGCAAACAGCGAGCAGATAGCGGCCGGTCCGGCAAAGGACCGGCCTGCGCACACGCTGATATCCTGATTGCAGCATCGCTCATATCCAGCGCGCGCACGATACCGTACGACAGGCTGAAGAATGTTCAGGCGGGAACGAAGATCGTCATCGATCCCGCAAACTCGCTGGTCTTCGGCGCCGCAGAGTCGCGTTATCCATGGCCGGCATCGACTGCCTCGCACGCAGCAGTTGTTTCTGCCGCAGTGCCGCTCGGAGAAACCGATCGTCGCCGCGAAACCGGTACGTAGCACCTAGCGAATTGGCGCTTGCACCAGGATGGCACTGCGCTGAATGGGGAACGTAGTCGCCCTTCTGCCGCCGGGCCATGTCGAAAGAGTCGTAACGCGTCACGTCTGCGGCCCGAGGGGCATCTGAACAGAACCGGAATCGACCGCTGTTCTTGCACCAACGATCTCGGCGGCTGCCGATCGACCGTCACCGTGCGTCGAGAGGCGCCGCCGGAAACGACCGCACTCAGTGCGCCCCCGCCGCTACCCCACCACCGCCCTTGCCGGGCTTCGTGAGCCAGACCAGCGGGATGATCACGACGAAGACGATCGACGACAGCCAGAAGATATCGTTCAATCCGAGCATCGCGGCCTGTGCATTCAACGCGCGTTCGAAGAACGCGGTGGCCTGATCCACGCCGCCGCCGAACGTCGCGTGAAGGTTCGCGATGGCGCTCGTATAGTCGGGATTGTTCACGCTCGACTGCTCGGCGAGCTGCGCATGGTGCAGAATCGTTCGGTTGTTCCAGCCCGTCGCAATCAACGACGTGCCGACGCCGCCTGCGAATACGCGCACGAAATTAGACAAGCCCGCGGCCGCCGGAATTCTGTCCGGCGACAATCCCGACAGGATGATCGCGGTCAGCGGCGTAAAGAAGAGTGCCATCGGAATACCTTGCAACAGTGTCGGCAGCACCAGCGTATAGGGATCGACGTTCGTCGTGTAATGCGAGCGCATGAAGAACACGCCTGCAAAGCCCAGGAAGGCCAGCGTCGCGAGCACCCGCGCATCGGACTTCGGCATGATTTTAGCCATCACGGGCGCGAGCAGCACGGCGAAGATCCCGAGCGGCGCCGTCACGAGCCCGGCATCCACCGAACGATAGCCCAGATAGCCTTGAATCCATTGCGGAAGGATCACGAGATTCGAGAAGAACACCGCATACGCAACCGAGATCGCAATCGTGCCGCCACGGAAATTTCGCACCGCGAAGAGGCGAATATCGACGATCGGGTTCTTCTCCGTGAACTCCCAGATCAGGAAGAACAGAAAGCTGACGGCGGCGATGACGGCAAGCGCGCAGATCACGGGCGAGTTGAACCAATCGAGATCCTTGCCCTTGTCGAGCATGATCTGCAGCGTCGCGACCCACACGACGAGCGACATCAGCCCGACTTTGTCGATGGGAAGCTTGCGCACCGGCGTCTCCCGGTCGCGATAGATCATCCACGTCACGCCGGCCGCGAACAGGCCGACGGGAATGTTGATGTAGAAGATCCACGACCAGCTGTAGCTGTCGGTGATCCAGCCGCCCAGCGCGGGGCCGGCTATCGGGCCGACCGTCGCGGTCATCGACCATAGCGCCAACGCGGTCGAGCTTTTCTCTTTCGAATACGAACCCAGCAGAATCGCTTGCGAAAGCGGAATCAGCGGGCCTGCGACGACTCCCTGCAAGACGCGCGCTGCGAGCAGCACGAGCAGGTTCGGTGCGACGCCGCACAGCCACGACGAAAACACGAAAAGCACGATGGCTGCAACGAACAGCCTGATCTGCCCGACGCGCTGCGTGAGCCAGCCCGTCAGCGGAATCGCGACGGCATTGGCCGCAGAGAACAGCGTGATCACCCACGTGCCTTCGTCGACGGATACACCGAGGTTTCCCGAGATGGTTGGAATCGCAACATTGGCAATGGACGAATCCAGCACGTTCATGAACGTCGCGAGCGCGACGGCGAGTGTCGCAAGAACCAGCTTTCCGCCGGTCAGCGGTGCTGGTGCAAGTTGCATCGAGGAATTCATCTCGCTTCCGGTCTGAAGTATTCGACGGGTCCGGCGCATCGATCCGGCCCGTCAGACGATTGAATGGCCGGAGCACGACCGCGACACGCGCTCCGGGAGGCGACTCAGCCTGCGCGCTGTTCGGCGCCGCTCCTGTCCCTGGCGTAGCGCTTTGCGGAACGTGTGGACGAGACGACGGGGCCCGTCGGCACTGCACGACCGGTCACGATGTTTTGCGCGATGATCTTCTCGATCTCGGCATCTGCCTGCGCGCCGTATTCGGCGAACACATCGGTGCGATACGACGTATTCATCGCCGCGCCGAGTTGCGGGCCGGTGTTGTCGCGCGTATCCACATCGACCTCCATCGACAGGCCGATGCGCAACGGATGCGCGTCGAGTTCCCTCTGATCGAGCTGGATGCGCGCGGGCAAACGCTGGACGATCTTGATCCAGTTGCCCGTGGCGTTCTGCGCCGGCAAGCTCGCGAATGCGCTACCCGTGCCCGCCGAGAAGCCGACGACGCGGCCGTGGTACTTGACCTTGCCGCCATACACATCGGCCGTCAGCGTGACGGGTTGCCCGACGCGCATGTTGCGCAGCTGGCTTTCCTTGTAGTTCGCATCGATCCACACGCCGTCGAGCGGCACGATCGCCATCAGCGGCGTGCCGGGCGACACACGCTGGCCGACCTGCACCGAACGCTTCGCCACATAGCCCGTGACCGGCGCTGGCAATACATTGCGCGCGTACGCGAGATACGCATCGCGCACTTTCGACGCGGCGGCCTGCACGTTCGGGTGCTGGCCGATCGTCGTGCGATCGGTCAACGCACGGTTGGCTTGCGCCTGTTGACGCGCTGCATCGAGCGCGGCGAGCGCGGCCGTCACGGTGTCGCGCGCGTGTGCGATGTCCTCCGTCGACACGGCGCCCGTGCCGGCAACGGCCTGACGGCGGCGCAGATCGTCCTGCGCGCGTGCCAGATCGGATTGCTTCTGGGCGACGTTCGCGGCATAGAGATCGTTGTTCACGTAAAGACTGCTCACCTGCCGCACGATCTGACCCAGCATGGCTTCGGCGTTGCCGAGCGCGACTTTCGCATCGGCGTTGTCGAGCGCGACGACCGGATCGCCCGCCTTCACGATCTGCGTATCGTCGGCATTCACGGCGACGACGGTACCCGCCACCTGTGGCGTCAACTGCACGAGGTTGCCGCTGACGTACGCGTCGTCGGTGGATTCGTGGTAGCGCGCAACCGTCAGGTAGTACGCGCCATACGCGACCGACGATGCGACGACCGCCAAGCCGAGCAGCGCCAACAGCATCCCGCGCCGCCGCGTCGCGGGTTCTCTTCCGGCATCGTCGCCTCCCGACGGCGACGGGTCATGATTCACGCGGGCGGCATCGACCGGCTTGCGCACCGGCGGGTTGATTTCGCTCATTTCAATTCTCCAGGCAGATTCGATGGATAGACGCTCAGCGCGCGGCGACGGCAGGCGTGCCGGATGCGGACACGTCGGTGCGCGCCGCGGCTCCCGAGTCCGCGAACGACGTGTCGACGAAACCGCCGCCCAGTGCGGAAGCCAGCGCAATCTGCCGATCGCGGCGGTTCATGCGCAGATTCGCGACGCTCTGATCGGCGGCAAGCGCATTGACGTCGGCGTTCAACACGGTCAGTTGATTCGTGAGACCGGCCTTGTACTGCGCAAGCGCCAGTTCGGCGGCTTTCTGCGCGGCTTGCTGCGCAGTCTGCGCATCGACAAGCTGCGCATCCGTCGAACGCACGTCGGCAATTTGCGTGGCGACTTCGCTCAACGCGGTCACGAGCGCCTGGTTATAGGTCGCGGCGGCGTAATCGAAGTCGGCGTAGCGTCCCTTCAGTTTCGCGCGGAGTTCACCCGCGTCGAAGATTGGAAGGTGGATTGCCGGGCCGACCGATGCCGTACGGCTCGCCGCCATCAGGAAGCGGCCGAAGCCGAACGCGTCGAGTCCGATCGCGGCGCTCAGGTTGATGTCGGGATAGAACTCGGCCTTCGCTTCCTTCACGTCGTGTGCGATCGCATCGACGTTCCACCGGGCAGCCACGATGTCGGGTCGCCGGCTTACGAGATCCGCGGGCAAGTTGTCGGGCAGGCGAACGTCGTCGCCCATGCCGAGTGCCGGGCGCGCGATCTGCAAACCCCGATCGGGGCCGGCGCCAAGCAGCGCGGCGATCTGATAGCGCGTCGCCAGAATCCGACCGTCGAGCGATTTCATCACGGCGCGGCTCGTCGCGAGATTCGCGCGTGCGGTCTCGCGCTCGACCTGCGTGTCGAGCCCTGTCGCGATACGGCCTGCGGTGATGCGATCGATCTGCTCGCGCCGAGCGATTTCCTGTTCCGCGATGTCATGCAACACGTACAGGCGCGCGAGCTGGTTATAGGTGCGCGCGATCGACGTCGTGAGCGTCAGCCTGACCGTTTCCTCGTCGGCACGGCTCGCCTGAAGCCGGGACACCGACGCCTTCAGCGCCTCGCGCTTCTTGCCCCAGAGATCGAGCTCATACGAAGCGCTGACGATGGCCCGATTCTCCGTCTGCCATGACCCGCCATACGGCGGCGGAACGAGCGCCGTTCCTGAAAATTGCTGGCGTGTGAGCGCGTAGCTGGCGTCGACGCGCGGCATCGTTCCCGCATGCGCTGATTCGCTATAGGCCTGCGCAGCCGCCACGCGCGCGCGCGCCTGGTCGAGCGTCGGGCTGCTTCTCAGTGCCTCGTCGATCAGTGCTTTCAGTTGGCCGTCGCCGAACTGATCGGCCCAATCGGCCGCGGGCCAATGGCCTCGCTCGAACGGAAGGCTCTGCTGCGTCGCGTACTGCTGCGTATCAGCCACCGCCGCATTGCCATGAATGCCTGCGTAATTCGCGCACGCCGACAACCCGGTTGCCACGATCACCGGCACACCCGCCCTGAACACGCGTGACGTGTGTCGCCCGGCGATTGAAAGAACGTTCATTGCTCTTCTCGTCACGTAGTAGCCAAGGAAAACCAATTGCAGAAATACCGCCATGCGGGGTCGTTCCGGTATCGGCGGAAACGCAGCGTGATTCGAGCTCATTTCATCAGGACGGCACGACTTCATGCGTGAGCGCGAAGCAAGCATCTCGTTCGCAAGCGCGAACAATGTTCTGATGCCCATCCACGGATTCCTCAAGCCACGGCGCACCTGCTCACTGCGCCCGACACCCCGGACGCACCAGGTACAGAAGTGTTCGCAGTTGTTCGTCAGAAGCTTGTATCGGTCTTCGCCAAGCCGCGATCTGGCCCGCTCGACAACGGTCATCCCGGTATAAAGGGCATCCGGTTCCGGTTGAACACGGACACCTTTGTTCGCCGCGAAGCGACGCAACGAAATGCATTCCACCGGGCACCGTCTGGTGGAATGATGAAAGCCGCCATAGTGAATAACCCGTCCGTTTCCCGCGTAGATTCCGTGGTGTACATACCCTTCTCGCTCACTGACGAGATGAGCCCCTGCTTCGACACCGGATTCCGTTCGAATCGGCGCCAGCGAAGTCGCCAGCCAATCGATATTCAACGTTTCCATCGCAAGCCTCCGATTCCTTATGCGCATCGCATGTCGCGTCGCCGATGGGCCGCTTGCACGCGCAAGTCGAAGAGTCGGTCACGGTCTTCCCGATCGAAGACAAAACCGCTCCCGCCCGAAATACGTGTTTCGGGAACAGTTGCCGTTGCATTCGTGGCACACCATTGGCGACGGCAAATCACGATCAAGAACGCGTGCGTCGGGCGCTATCGAAATCCATGGCCCGTCGGCGTTCCTGATCGGCCGCATTGCCGTGCCGTAATACTAGGAGCCGAACCCATGCGCAGGTAGACCCGTACCGGAACACTTTCCCGTTCCTCATTGACACCAATCCGCCCCGTCTCTGCATTCGGCGAGAGATCGGCGCAACCGACTGCTCCGCGTCCTCACCCGATTGGTGCAGAGCGGGCAACACCATGCATCCCTCGTCGATCTGGTACGGCGACTCGTCTTTGCCTAGCATGCAGGTGCGCTTGGTCCGTCTTTCCGATAACGGTCATGGGGATCGACTCGCAGGCAAGACCTGCGCCATTGCGCTGATTCGCTTCGAAAAACAACGCGCCGCCTCGACACGCAAGGTTCGTTGGCCATACAAGCAACCGGGAGGCATATGGAGAACGAGAGGTTGCAACCTCCGTCGCTGACACTGCTCGACAAATACCGGGGGCGGGAATTCGCCCCGCTCTACACGACGAAAGTTACGGTCTCCGGAGGCGAATCCGGGCATGGCCGCGCATCGGGCGTCGCGAAATCCGACGACGGTTGTCTCGTCCTCGATCTGCGCTTGCCCGTCGAACTCGGCGGCCCGGGCGGCGGCACCAATCCCGAACAGCTTTTTGCCGCCGGCTACGCCGCATGCTTTCACGGCGCACTGAGCCTGCTGGCCCAACGCGCGCAGATCGACATCCGGGAAACGACCGTGGGTGTCGAAGTATCGTTCGGTCGTGATCCGGTAGATGGCGGATATGCGCTGATTGCCGACGTCACCATCCGCATGCCGGGTGTCGACCAGCATGTCGCGGAAGGTCTTGTCCGCGACACGGAACGCCTGTGCCCCTACACGAAGATGACGCGACAGGGAATCTGCAGTGTCATCGCGGTGTCGGCATGACTGCACGCCAACGATGTGCAGTCGACAGCTACCCCGACGAACGATTGGTGCCGAAGCGACAACATAGTGCACACGTTCCCGGCACTACTGCCCCCTGAGGCACACGACTACGATGGTTGCCAGGCAGGTCCTGCGGTGAATCGTCATACGCAGGTTCGGCAGTAGCGCTTCCACAGATCAGGAGAACAGATCATGACGCAACGTATCAACTACTTTCAGCAATCGCCGGAACTGACCAAGAAGCTCGTCGAGCTGGACGGGTTGTTTCAAAAAACGACGATCGAGGCGCTGGTCCGCGAACTCGTCGAGATTCGTGCATCGCAGCTCAATGGCTGCGCATTCTGCGTCGACATGCACATCAAGATGGCAAAAATCCACGGCGAGCGCGAATTGCGCCTGCATCACGTCGCGATCTGGCGCGAGTCGACGCTGTTTTCGCCGCGCGAGCGTGCCGCGCTGGAATGGACCGACGCACTGACCCACCTCCCCGCGCATGGCGTGCCGGACGACCTTTACGAGCACGTCCGCGCGCACTATTCCGAGAAGGAGTTGTCGGATCTCACTTTCCTCGTGGGCGCAATCAACAGCTGGAACCGGCTGAATGTCGCGTTCCGCATCGCGCCCGGCTCGTTCGACAAGATGTTCGGGCTGGACAAGGCCAACCTGGAGTGACGACATGAAACGCATCATGCTTGTTCTTGCGCCGCTGGTATCGTCGCTGCTGATGGCCGTTCAGCCGGCCGCCGCCGCACCGCAAGCGAAGGTCACACCGCTGACCACACAGTCGTTGCCCGAGTATCCTGGCAAGGAAGTCCAGATGATCGTCGTGGATTATCCGCCCGGCAGCGTCGATCCCGTTCATCGTCACGATGCGCACGCTTTTGTCTACGTGCTCGACGGCAGTATCGTGATGGGCCTGAACGGCGGCAAGGAGGTCACGCTCCACGCTGGCGACACGTTCCACGAAGGCCCGGAAGACGTGCACACGGTCGGACGAAATGCCAGCAGCACAAAGCCGGCAAGGTTCGTCGTGTTCCTGATCAAGAACAAAGGTGCACCGGTCCTTACGCCCGTGCAGTAGCGCAGTCGCTCGCCCAGGCCCGGCCATGCCGGGTCGTGGATATATCAGTTTCCCGTATTGCTACGCTGCAGCGCGAAAATGAAATCCGCTTCCACCGACGCGCCCTTGGGCAATTGCAGCACGCCGACGGACGAGCGCGTATGGCGCCCCGCGTCGCCGAGCACCGCGTACAAAACGTCGGACGCGCCGTCGGCCACTTCGCTTTGCATCGCGAAGCCGGGCGCGCTTCGCACGGACACGGTCATGCGCGGAACAGCCAATATCGCATCGAGCGTGCCGCAATACTTTCCGATCAGCGACAGCGCTCGCAGCGCCGATATTCCGGCCGCTCGGCGACCGTCGTCCAGCGAAACGGTTTCACCCACCACGCCGACGAAGTGCACCACTTCTCCCACCCGGGGAATCTGGCCGGCAATATAGGCCGTGCTCCCGTCGACCAGAACGGGCGTGTACTTTCCGCCGATCTTGATCTCCTCGTCCGGATCGAATCCAAATTCGGCCGCCACCTGCCGCAGCTTATCGTCTCTGTTCATCAGTGAATTCCCCGATTCTTCCGAAAAAATATCAAGAATAATTGAGTCTCAGGGGCGTGTCCCGAAGGATAGGTTCCGCCTCGAACGACCAAAGAGACGTAGCCAGACCGTTTGTGCTTCTCGGCAATCATGTATGCGTTCGCCAAATGCGACGCACTTTTCAGGTGTTCGAAGCAGTCTTGCGCGCCATATCGCCGATGGAATTCGTAGTCGGAGAGAATTTCCTCATCATTTCCGATTGAAACCGCTATCATGTGTGAACACACAACCCCAAGAGCGATATATGGCAACTTACAAGGAACTGAAAGCCCAAATGGAAGCTTTGGCCGAGAAAGCCGAAGCAGCGCGCGCCGCGGAATTCCAGTCGATCGTCGACGACATCCGCGCCAAGGTCGCGGAATTCGGCATTACCGAGAAGGACATTTTCGGCGTACGTCGAGGCCGGTCGGCCAAGCAAGCAGCCGCCCCCGTGCAGGCCAAGTATCGCGACCCGAAGACCGGAGCAACCTGGTCCGGCCGCGGCCGCGCGCCCGCATGGATCAAGGATGCAAAGAATCGCAATCGATTCCTGATCCAGGAATAAGGTTCTCGACGCGCACCGGCGCGCGGTTCAGCGCGCTGTCCGGCGATATTGGGCATCGATACCGGCGGTATTCAAAGACCGCTCCGGGTTGATGGCGATTTGTGTCATTCAGCGCGTGGCGCGCCGGCTAATCGTCAGATTGCGTCGCGCGCCAATACTTTCTTCAGCGTTCGTAATACATCGCAAGCCAGACGGATTGCTCGTCTTCATGCGTCCACGCGACGCGATGGCGGCAATGCGGCTCGATCAGCACGTAATCGCCGGGGCGCATGTCGTGCCGCGTCGAACCCTCTTCGAACTCGAGCACGGCCGCCCCCGACAGCAGCACGACCCATTCGGCGCGCGAGTCGTCATACCAGAACCCGTCGGGACTCGCGTGCCCCATCGACACGATCCGCTCGACATTCAGGCGCTGCCCCGTGACGAGGATGTCGATCCGCTCGTCGCCGCCGCGCTGCCCTTCGACGCTGAACAGGTTGCCGGTTTGAAGTTGCATGGTTTGACCTCGTCGTTGGCCTTCGTTTGAAGGAAGCAGGTTCAAGAGTGCCGGGAATGTTCACTGTAGCCTAACGGTCGCCTTGTTTACAAACGCGTCGATGAATGCACGCAAAAAGATGATGAATGGGCGTTGAACGACGGATCCCGCTTGTAGACCCACCATTCGCGCGTTCCAGGTTCGATCGTCATATCGACCCGCCAACATTCAGCTGCACGATCGAATCCCCAACAATGAGTTGGGTGTGCCGGATGGCAGCATTCTGAAATATCAAGTGCAGACGCGAAAGTTCACGGCACCCATTCGGGATCACCAAGCCAAAGCCCCGTTCTGAAACACTTCAGATGACCGCCGGCCACTTTGTGACATTCAACCGCAGTGTAAAAGCCGGGAAATTTCCCGGCCTCTTTCAGAATCGGAAATTGATGCCTGCACCTCCATAGTAATTGCTCCGCGTCTGCACGATGGGGTTGTCGCCGTAGCGGCCACGGATTCTCGATATCCCGGCCGTTGCAACAACCGACCAATGTTGCGACACTGCGCGCGTCCACGCGAACGACATCGACGCGTGATGAAATCCGCCGGTCAATGAATACGGCCGGAATCCGCTTGACGCCGCCTGCGCATCCGTCACGCCATAAAATGGCTGCATATAACGGCCTGTCGCCGCGTGTGCGGTTCCCGTCAAGACGATTTGATTCTTGCCCGCATGCAGCAGCGGCACCGCCAGATCGACGTGTCCGGCGAACCCGCGCGATGTGTGCGTGGTCGGTGCATCGATCGTCACCGACAGTTCGACACCCTCTTCGTCGCACACGCCTGCCCGCCGCTAGCGCGATCACCGAACCGGGCGCGTTGCCCATGCCCTTCAGGTAATCCGAACCCTCCCCGCTAAAACTGTTCGAATCCTTGCGCCCGCCCGCGTAGCCGATCGATGCGGACACGAACATGCCGCGCGGCGATGTATGGCGGTAGCCTGCCCTGCCTGTGGAGCTGATGAAGAAGCCGTTTCAAAAATCCCATGAGGGGACGACGGCAATCCGGGGACGCACGGATCCCCAAGACAGTGGCCTGGCCTCGTGGATATCAACGAGACGGTCGAGCCCGGACGTGTGCCGTGAACGCGAAGATCAGGATCGCGGATCGAGCCAGTCCCGGACGAGCCGGGCAACCTGCCTCCGGCGCTCGATCATCACCATATGCCCTTCGCCTGGCAGCGCATGATGAGTGACCGACGGCACCCACGCAAACGTTTCGCGCGCTGCGTCGGCGAAGATCGGGTCGGCGGTGCCGCCGACGATCAACGTATCTGCGCGGATCTGGCGGTGCCACGGCGAACCGTCGTGTGCGTCGTCACGCAACGCGCGCAGGGTGCGGACTATGACGTGTCCTGCGTTGACCGACGACGCGACGCTGCGGCGTCGACCGAGCAACGCTGCGCGCAGAAGCAGGTTGCGCCAGCCGGCGCGGAAGCATCCCGACATCGTATCGAGCAGGCGTACGAACTCGGAGCGGGTCGCGTGAATGATTTGCTGCTCGACCAGCCGGCAGCCGTCCGGAGCCAGGCGATGCGCACTCGAGATCAGCACGAGTCGCGAGACGAGTTCCGGATGGGCTGCCGCAAGGCGAGCCGCGACGACGCCTCCGAACGAGATGCCGATGAGCGTCGTGCACTGCCAATGCGCGGCGATCCCGCGCGCGATATGCGCGACGATGTCGGCGATCCGGTATTGCGCGCCGGGCTTGTCAGGATATCCGAGCAGTACGAACGGCGTGTCGGGCGGCAGGATGCCGGCAACGCGGCGCAGGTCGCGCCGCAGCCGACGCGGGGTCGCCTTCGAGACGAAGGCTTGTCCGCCATTCAGTACGACGACCGCTGGCGGTCCGTTACCCACCTGCGCGGCCAGGATACCGCCGTCCAGCCGCATCGCTCGAACGGGACGAGCACCGATCCGGAACTCGTTCAGTTCGTCAGGTATGGAGTTCATGCGCTTCCTCCGATGAAAAGACGCCAGCATGAACCCTGACGCCCACGTGAGGGTCAAGCGCCAGACTCATCGTTACCGTCGTCGGCAATGACGGCTCCCTGACGTTGCAGCCATGCGAATACGTCGGAATCGATCGGATGGCCGGCTTGCAGAATGGGCTCGTCACGCAGTGCCTGTTGCAGCTTGCGGCGTAGCGCGACGTCGCCGCGCGTCGTTCGTTCGAGCAGCGAGTACCAGCGGCTCGCGAGCGAGGCGGGATCTCCATTGTCGGCGCCGCAAGCGATCGCCCGTCTGATGTCTGCACCGAGCGTGATCCATTCGGCCGACAGCGTCTTGTCGAGGCGCTGGAGTTCGTCCTCCGTCAGGTGGCGCCGCCAGGCCGCCAGATGCAGACGGGTCGCCTGTTCGATGTAGGCGATCAGCGTGTGATCGAGCCCTGCATGGTCGGGAGCCGGCGCCGCGCCGACATGCAATTGCCGCCAGCGCCGCGTGATACCGATGTCGCCGTCCATCCATTTCATCGCGGCGGCAAGCCAGCGATACGCGAGCTTTTGCGCTTCGCGGGAGTCGGGCGGGACATGCCGATCCATTGCGTCGCGCACGTCCGCAAACAATGCCGACAAGGCAGCTTCCATGTCCTTCCAACGCGCAAGGATCGTCGCAATTTCTGACGTGTTGAAGTGTTCCCGATACCGATCGAGCAACGCGAGCGTGTCCGGCCAATCCGCATCACGCCAGGTCATGCCTGAATCGGAGGCCGCTTGCAGCACCCCGAGCCGCTCGCTTAGCGTATTCAACCTTGTCAGTTCAGCGTCGATTGCGCGCCGGCTCTCGGTAATCACTTCCGCCAGGGCGATCTGCCGGTTGCGCAGCATCTGCGCGATCGCATCCAGTGTCAGTCCCAGACCACGCAGCGCCTGGATCGTCCTGATCGTCGACACGCTGGCTTCGTCGTACAACCGATAGCCTGATGTAGAGCGGCCGATCGGCTTCAGTAGACCTGTCTGATCGTAGTAGTGCAACGCGCGGACGGTAATGCCGCAACGTCGGGCAAGCATGCCAACCGTTAATGGCATAGAAATTCCGTCAACAATATGGAGTATGGCGGATAGGAAAGCGGGAATTGCTCAATGTCCGTGACTGCCGCGTTCCGGGTGAATTTCTGCTCTTGAACAAACGGCAACGGCTTCAGAAATTCGCTGGCGTAGGTTCCAGCGTAGCTTTCTGATTCCAGCCTCGTCACACAAGGCGCAAAGGCCTGCGCATCATTGGAGCGACGTTGGCAGGCGCGTCGGGGCGTTGAGTGCTCATGTGACCGGGAAAAGTTGTCTTGGCCGCCCGAGTTTACCAGCGGCCCGGACGGGCGAGCGCGAAGTTCGCCTTTCGGCCAGGCGCCCGAGGTCACGACCGATTGAATCTGCAGCCGGAAGCAGCCGATCGCGTACGTCGTTAGCCGACCATCTCCGAGCATCCTTCCGCACCCGTCAAGCCATCGTCTTCAACCACGCAAGCAGATCCGACTGCGCGCTTCCGGCCGTCACGGGTTCCGGCGTCAACAAGCAGTAGTGCGAGCCGTCTTCCACGAAGCCCATCGGCGCGACCAGCACACCGCTTTCCAGATCGTCGCGAACGAGATGCCAGGGGCCGATGGCAACCCCCAGCCCCGCGACAGCCGCCTGCAGACTGAAGTAGAAATGATCGAACATCTGCCGCCGCCCGTTCCCCGCCGGCCGATTCGCGGCCACCGCCCATTCCTTCCACGCGCCCGGCCTGGTCCGCGTATGCAATTGCGGCGCATCCGGCTTCAACAAACAACCATCGCGGCCACTGGAAAACCACGCATCGACTTTGTCCGGCCGACAAACCGGCCCCACCCTCTCGGCAAACAAACGCTCGGCGTGAAAACCGGCCGGCCACGCAAAGTCGTTGCGGCGGATAGCCATGTCGATGCCGCTGTCGAACGAAAACGGACCGCCCGCAGCGGCCAGGTGGATATCGACGCCCGCGTATCGGGCCTGGAAACCCGGCCAGCGCGGGATCAGCCAACGCATCAACAGCGTGGGCTCGCACGACAGAACCCAACGCCGCGCGCGGGCGGCCTCGGTGCGCAATTCGTGCGCGGCGTGACGCATCAGCCCCAGGCCGTCATGCACCGCCTGGGCCAGCTTGCGGCCCGCGTCGGTCAGGAACACACGGCGGCTGCGCCGCTGGAACAGCGCCACGCCCAGGTCGTCTTCGAGCAGACGCACCGCACGGCTGACCGCGCCGTGGGTCACGCACAGTTCGTCGGCGGCACGGCTGAAATTCTCGTGACGCGCCGCCGCCTCGAAACAGCGCAACGCCATCAGCGACGGCAGGTTTGTGCGAACATGTTGTGAGTCAATCTCACCATTCTGGTCAGAAATCATCGCTTTTCCGGATGGAATACGGTCCCTAAGATTGTGCCATGACAACATCAATCGAAAGGACGACGCGATGACGGAACTGATAGTTGTAGTCACCATCACGCGGCTGGCCGTCATCAGCCCCGGGCCGGACTTCGCGACGGTCACGCGCAACAGCCTGATGCTGTCGCGCCGATCGGGCCTGCTCACTGCGCTGGGCATCGGCCTCGGCGTCACGGTGCATGTAAGCTACACGCTGCTGGGCGTGGGCCTGCTGATCCGGCAATCGCCGTGGCTCTTCAATGCCGTCAAGCTTGTCGGCGCGATCTACCTGATCTACCTCGGCGCGAAGATGCTCATGACGAAGGCCAACACCGGGCAACCCGACGCAAATGTGGCGCCGCTGTCCGATCTGGCGGCGCTGCGCACCGGTTTCTTGACCAATGTGCTGAATCCCAAAACCACGGTATTCATCGTCAGCCTGTTCATGCAGGCAGTCCGGCCCGACACGCAGTTGATCGTGCAGATCGGCTACGGCGCCTTCATCGCGTTCGCGCATGCCGGCTGGTTCAGTCTGGTGGCCGCCTGCTTCTCCGCCACGGCCGTCCGCGAGCGATTGCTGTCACTGCGTCACTGGATCGACCGCACCTTCGGAGGATTGCTCGTGGGCTTCGGCGTCGCGCTCGCCATCGCGCGCGGCGGTCGCTGATTCGTGTGTCCGGTCCGCGCTTCGAGGCGGCCGTCAGGCATGTTCCGCTGACGCGCCGGATGCGAAGCGCGGCTGCCTTATTCAGAACGCGCGCGCAATCGCGCGGGCTTCGTCGATCGCACGACTGCGATCGACCTTTCCGTCCGGACCGAACAACGTGCGCTCGACCACAATGCCGGTGATGTCTCTCACGCCCACGAATTTCAGCCAGGTTTCCATGTACGGGCGCTGAAGGTCGAACTCGGCGGCCGGCGTAAACGAACCCGGCGACTCGTAACTGAGCCCGCGCGCGTAGACGACCGCCGCCTTTTTCCCGGCCAGCTTGCCGGCAAAACCCGAACCGTCGAACGTGAACAGCACGTCCTTCTGCGAGATCGCGTCGATCAGGTGCTTGAGTTTGTACGGAATACTGAAATTCCACAGCGGCACACCGAACAGGAACTTGTCCGCTTCATGGAACGGCGCCGCGAGCTGCTCGATCTGCTGCCACGCCGCGGCCTGTTCCGGCGTCAACGCGGTTCCGCTCAATCCGGCGTATTTCGCGGCCAGCGCGGCTGCGTCGAACTCGGGCATCGCCAGATCCCAGATGTCGAGCTTCCGTATCTCGTGATCGGGATGTGCGTGCCGGTATGCATCGAGAAATGCCTGACACACTTCGATGGACGCCGAATATGCCTTGTTGGGTGAACCTTCGATATAGAGCACGCGTGTCATGGAGCCTGTCCTCGCCAAGATCGACGGCGACGCGCGGGATGCGCGGCCGCCCACTACGATCCGCAGACTATCGAATCGGCCTATAATTTTGAAACGCTATTAATTGATTGAATTGACCCGATCTGGTGATCAATGAGCCATCCCCTCGACACGGCGCTGCTTCATACGTTTGTGGCGGTCGCCGACATGCGGAGCTTTACCGGCGCCGGTCGCAGGCTGAATCTCAGCCAATCCGCGGTCAGCGCCCAGGTCGTTCGTCTTGAAGAGCAGGTCGGCCGTGCGCTGCTCGTGCGCAATACGCGCAGCGTCACGCTCACCGCGCATGGCGAGACGCTGCTCGGATACGCTCGCGCGATGCTCAATCTGAGCGAGGAAGCCCGGTCCAGGCTGGGGCCCGGCGACGCAGTCGAGATCAAGCTGCGTATCGGCGCTTCGGAGGATTTCGCGGGAGGCTGGCTACCCGATGCGATGCGCCGCTACAGCGCCGCGCGACGTGGCTTGCGGCTCGATCTGACGGTCGACATCGGCGACAGTTTGTTTCGACGGCACGCAAACGGCGAATTCGATCTCGTGATCGGCAGCCGGTGTGCGCACTCGGGCCAGGGCGCGACGTTGTGGCAGGAACCGCTCGTCTGGGCATTTGCGCGCCACGAGCCGCTTCCGGAAGGCGATGTCCCGCTCGCATGCTTTCCCGATCCGTGTCCGTACCGAGGCGCCGCCATCAAGGCGCTCGCGCTGGCCGGCATGCGCTATCGGATCGCATGCGAAAGCCCGAGCGTCACCGGCATCCTCACGTTCGCGCGCGCCGGCATCGCGATCGCACCGGTGCCGCGCAGTGCGATCGACGACACGCTTCGCGAACTGGCCGGGCCCGAAGGGTTGCCGGAACTGCCGGACACGGAATTCGTGATGATGCATGACGCCCGGATGCCGGCCGCCGTCGAATTCGCCGCGACGATTTCAGATGAAGCGGCGGTTCGCACTGGGGCAGGCAAGCGCAACCGGCCGTAGCGAGCTTCCTTCGCGCCTGATGCGCAGGCCGGCGCCGCGAAGAAGGTGCCCTATAACGCCGAGCGGCAGATGGAACAGCGGGGCGCGCTACAGGCCGGTGCGTTCCGCCAGTTCCCCGATCGTCATGATTCCGGGACTCCCCGGCCGGACCGCAGCCGACCATTCGCCCCGCCGCGACAGTAAGTTTTCTCCTCACATTGATTCGCAATCCGATCTGCATAGCGGACAGGAATCGCGCTCAAATCACCTCGAAACGCAACCCCGCATGGCGAACCAGACGCTCGACAAAACGCTCGTCGAACATCGTCGCGGGCGTCCAGAAACCGCCGCCGCGCCCGGTCTTGATGCCGTCCCTGCCGCAATCCAGCGCAAGACTGATCGCGGCCTGGCCCAGCATCTTGCCGGTGGAGCCGTAACCCGGATCGCGGTCGCCGGTGACTTTTACGCGCAAGCTTCGCCCGTCGTCGGTGCGGCCGAAGAAACGCAAGTCGTAGCGGCCGGCCAGTTGAGCCGCGGCACTCGGACCCTCACCGGGTTTCGGCAGCAGGAAGCGCGCCATCAGGCTGCGCACCGGCTTGATGACGACGCCCACCATGAACGCACCCAGGCCCGCCACCATCGTCAGCGCGGTCAGACGGCCCTTGAGGCCCGTGCCGGTCATGACGGCTTCGTCATAGGTGAACCGGCTGCCATACGCATTGCCCGCGAGTGCATTGGAGCGATGCACGACGCGCTCGTTGACCGCCGCCATCACGAAGGGCGCGATCCACGCGTCGCAGTCGCGATCGAACTCGGCCGATCGAACCGCATGCTGCCGCACCGTAAAGCCATGCCCTTTCGGGCACAGCGAATACGGATCGAGCAGTTCCCTGCGCAACGCGGGATCGGCCGCGGCTTCCTGGACGACGTTGATCATGCTCGCCACGGTACCGCCCGACGCGCCGCCCTTCAGTGTTCGGACGCGCATCTTCACCTGCCCGGCCGGCATGCCCCACTGTTGCATTGCCTGTTGCTGCAGGAAGAACACGCCCATGTCCGACGGAACCGAATCGAACCCGCAGCAATGAACGATGCGCGCGCCCGATTGCCGGGCCGCGGGATCGTATTTTTCGATCATCCGCTTGATCCACTGCGTCTCGCCGGTAAGGTCGCAGTAGTCGGTGCCGGTTTCCGCACAGATCCTGACCAGCGGCTCCCCGTAAAGCGCGTAGGGTCCGACAGTCGATACGACCACCCGCGTTTGCGCACAAAGCGCCCGCAATTGCGCTTCGTCGGCCGCGTCGGCGACGATGAGCGGCACGGACTGCCCCGCCGCGCCGAGCGAATCCCTGACCTGCCTGAGCTTCGCTTCGGAACGGCCGGCAATGGCCCAGCGCAGCGTCTCGCCGGCGCCCGACAGGTATTCGGACAGGTAGCGGGTCAGAATCCTCCCGACGAAACTGGTCGCGCCGAATACGACGAGATCGTGTGTCGGCTGGGTCATGGACGGCTCCTTCGGCGCGGGCGTGTCGCGAGCGTCCGTGCCGTGAACGTTGCTTTCCGGGTTCATCGAAGGCCTTCAAAGGCGTCGGCAGGTTCAGGACCAGTTGCGCGTCTTTTACCACATCGAGACGCATGATGGTGGATGCGCCGAGCCCGTCGAGCAGTTGGCGCAGCGGGCCGCCGTGCCTCACCAGCTCGACATCGCGCGGCAACAGGCGCTGGGCGAACGATAGCGTATTGGTCTGCACCGAGGTCTGGTGCCATTCGCCGTCGATGCGATTGATCATCGTCGTCATGCTCATCCGCGACTGGGACGCGACGTTGATCAGCGCAGGCAGCGGCACGCTCAGGCTCAGAAGTGAAGTATCGAAGCTGGCGAGGTGCGTCCCGCCGCGAACTCGAACCGCTCGGCCTGGTGCTCAAGGGCGGCGCCTGGTATCTGATTGCCAAGGTCGTGGGCAAACCGGGCGCACTCACTTTCCGGCTGGCGAATATCTGCGAATTCAGCGCGACGCGGCGCCGTTTCAAGCGCCCTGCGCGATTCGATCTGGCGCAGCACTGGCGTGACGCAATGAGCCGGTACGAGACCGATATTTACCGGCTGACCGCTCATATCGCCGTCTCGCCGCGCGGCGAGACCTGGCTGGCCAATGCGCGGATCAAGACCGCGCCGGTTTTGCAGGAGGCCGGCAACGCGGAGGTGTCGTCAGGATGGAAGGCGTTCCTGATCCCCATCGAATCCATCGAGCACGGCGCGCGGAAGCTGCTGGGGTACGGCGCGCATCTGAAGATCCTCGGGCCGCAAGCGCTCAAGGATCAACTCATCGAAGAGTTGTCGCAGTTGAAGACGCTCTATCAATCGGGCGGCGATTGAAGCGTCGCCTTTGGCGTCGATGCACCGCGTATGCCGTATCGAACCGTGTTTGCCGGCCAATAACGGTATCTGAGGCCACCGTCGGCACAATCAAATCTCGTCGGCAAACTCGTCGAGAAAGCGGCGCAAGCGATCGTGGCGGATGTTCGCCAAACGGGCACCGGCAGCGGTCTGAAAACCCGACGCCAGCTTCAGCAGTTTCGTGTGAAAGTGATCGATCGCGAATCGCGTGTCGTCGAGCTCGCGTGCCGATGCGTGCGGATCGGCCGGGTCATACAGCGCACTGCCCATCCGGCCGGCGACATAAAAACAACGTGCGACACCCAGCATGCCGATCGCATCGAGCCGGTCGGCATCCTGCAGCGTTTTTGCTTCGAGCGTCATCGGCGTAACACCGGCCGAAAAACTATGTGCTTCGACCGCATGCGCGACAGCGTCGATCTTCGCGTCCGGCCAATCCAGCGACTTCAGCACCAACCTGGCCTGTTCCGCCGACAGACGCGACGCCTGCGGCCGAAGCGGAGAGTTTTTCTCTACCGACACGCAATCGTGCAGCAGCGTTGCCGCAAACAGCGCTTCGGCATCTCCGCCCTCCTCGGCATGGATCGCCGCCGCGTTCTTCCACACGCGTTGCAGATGCGAAGTGTCATGGGAGCCGTCGCCGTTGGCGTCGTTCCAGTGAGCCAGCAGGGTCTCGGCCAAATCCTGAAAGGGGGCAAACGCAGATGTCGTCACAGGTGCGGGCGATGAAAGACTGAATGCCGATTATCGCCGCAAGCGCGACACGGCACACGATCCGCGATCCGCGATCCGCGATCCGCGAGTGCATAAAGCAAGCCACCCTCCGGCGGAACCCGATTGGTTTATAGTGCGGAGTGCCCATTCGACGAGGAGATCCGCAATGAAACTGCAGGCCAACGGTCCGTTTGAAGTGAAGCTGAATCCGGAATCGCTGAGTAGCGTCGCGGAAAACACCGGACTCGGCCGCATGTCGCTCGACAAGCAATTTCGCGGCGACCTGGAAGCCGTCAGCCACGGCGAGATGCTCGCGTTTCGAAGCAGCGTTCAAGGCTCCGCGGGCTACGTTGCGATGGAAGCCGTGCAAGGCACGCTGGGTGGCCGCCAAGGCAGCTTTGTCCTGCAGCACAGCTCCACCATGATCCGTGGGCAGCCGAAACAATCGATCACCGTCGTGCCCGATTCCGGAGCGGGAGAATTGCTGGGGCTCTCAGGCTCGATGATCATCAACATAGATAACGGCCAGCATTCGTACACCTTCGACTACGAGTTGCCCGAATCGCCGCAGTGAATCGACATGCAAAGGTGCCGCTAGACGATGACGCGCTCCAGCCTCTCGCGCGCCGTACGGAACGCAGCGGCCTCATTCGTCGGCACGTCACGAAAGCAATCGACATCGACAACCCGGCTGCGGTCGCAAACGTCAGCACGTCATGCGGCCGCCTCGTCGCGCAGACGGAACTGCGCGACCGCCGCGCTCAGCCGTGAACCCTGCTCGTCGAGCGACAGCGCCGCGGCCGCCGCTTCCTCGACCAGCGCGGCATTGCGTTGCATCGTCTGCTCCATCTGGATGACCGCGGCGTTCACCTGCTCGATGCCCGACGACTGTTCCTCGAAGGCGTTGCTCGTTTCGCTCATGATCGCGTTCACGCGCTCGACCGCGGCGACGAGTTCGGCCATCGCCGAGCCGGCCAGCGTGACGAGGCCGCTGCCGTCTTCGACCCGTCGCGCGGAATTGCCGATCAGATCCTTGATTTCCTTCGCCGCCGACGCGCAACGCTGCGCGAGCCCGCGAACTTCCGTTGCGACGACCGCGAAACCGCGCCCCTGCTCGCCGGCACGCGCGGCTTCGACGGCAGCGTTCAACGCGAGGATGTTCGTCTGGAACGCGATGCTCTCGATCACGCCGACGATGCCGGAGATCCGCGCGGAGCTGTGCGAAATCTCGGACATCGTCTCGACGACGCGCCGCATCGTGTCGCCGCCGCGCGACGCGATGCCGGCCGCGCCCTCGACGTAAGTGCGGGCATCGCGTGCGTTGTCCGCATTCTGGCGCACGGCCGCCGTCAGTTGCTCGACGCTCGCCGCCGCCTGCTGCAGCGATACGGCCTGTTGCTCGGTACGCGCGGACAGGTCGACGTTGCCGCTCGCGATCGTGCGAACGTCGCCGACGATCGTCTCCGTGCTCGCACGCACCTGGTTCACGGTGTCGACGAGGCCGTCCTGCATCCGCTTCAGCGCATTCAACAGATAAGCCATTTCGTTTGCGCCGGGAATGACGACCGTTCCGGTCAGGTCGCCTTTCGAAATCTTTTCGAATTGATCGACCGCGAGATTGATCGGCTCGATGATCGCCTTCGCGAGCACGCGCTGCGCAAAGAAGCCGACGACGAGCGCAAGCACCGCGACCGCCGCCATCCCCCACACGATCCGGTGGAAATTGACACCGGCTGCATCGTAGCGGGCTTTTTCGCGTGCGACCTGGAACGATTCGAGCGCGTCGATCGCATCCTGGTACGCAGCGAACAGCGCCGGTGGCGCCGTGCGCTGCGTATCGAGGAAGTTGAACGCGTCGTCGCCGTCGAGCTGCGACAGCGCCTTCAGGAACACGCGCTCGAGCAGCGCGCGGCGGCGGTTCTGCAGCGTGTCGAACAGCGCCTGCTCATTGGCGTCGCGCACGTGCAGGCGCGTGTAGGCGTCCAGTTCGTCGTTGCTCTGCTTGAGGAGCACATGCAGCTGCGCGATTTCCGCTTTGCCCGACTGGCCCGCGCTGATGATCTGCGCGACGTCGCTCATGCGTTCGCGCAGCACGAGCATCCGCTCGGAGCTGGTCTTCAGGTGCAGCAGCGACGCGGTGTCGTCGCGGTACATCGCCTCGAGCGAGCCATTGCTCACGTAGAGGCCGGCGATGCATGCGCCGACCACCAGCACGAGCAGCACGGTATAGCCGGCGATGGTCGCGACGAGTCCGCCACGGATGGTGAATTGTTTTCGCATGACGTTCCCTTGCGCCGACCACGCGCGGCCGGCGGCGGATGTGGATTCCGGATCACGAAAGACGAGCGCTGCATCGCAACACGCGGCGCGTGGGCTACGAACGGGTTAACGGCGGGGTCGGCGGGAAGGTTTTATCTGCACGCGACGCGAATCTTGACGATTGCGACAAATGGGGCGCGGAAGAGGCGTGCAGCCGGTGCGTTCGCTGTCGAGCGAAGCGGTGCTGGCGGGGCGCCGTGGGCGGAATTCGGGCAACTGCGGACGGAAAGCGGAACCCTCGGAGCGCGCGCTGCACCGCTGCCATCGGCTATCCGTCGTTGGCCAGCCTCGAACGAATCTCGTCAACCGGGAAGTCGAACTGGTGCGTGGCAATCTGCCATGTGTTTCCCCATGGATCCTTCACCATCGCGCGCCTGTCGCCGTACGGCATGTCGGCTGGAACTTCGAGCGAGATCGCATTCGCTGCAATCGCTCGCCGATAGGTCGAATCGGCATCCTCGACGTAGACGTACAGAAACGCCGGCATCGGATCGCGCAGGCCGTCTCCGCCGCTGATCATCACGACGGAATCGCCGATCCGGATTTCGGCAGGCAGCCCGGCGCGGAATTCGCCCTGTGCGCGAAACACCGTCCGGATGAATTCGATCAGGCTCTCCGGATTCCGGACGACGATTCGAGGCGTGATGGTATGCCATCCATCGGGCTGAAATTTGGTCATGTCGCGCTGCCTCCGACGAGATTTCCCGGGGTATTGTCCTCCGGGCGCCGAAGGTCTGCAAAGGGAGAGGCAACGGCCGATTGCGTCTGTCGGCAACCGGCATGGTTCAGTCGCCTGTCGGTTCCATGATCTTGCGAAATAAGCATTCCTATTCGTGCCGCCTCGACTTTTCCTGATCCTCGTTACCGCGCCAGATTCGATCACGGATGGCCAGGCAAGCCTCCGGCCTCGTTTCGGGCAGTTGGCGGCGATGCGGGTGCGCGGCACGCGGCGCCCGGCACCGCTACGTTTTTCAGTGGCGATCGACGTCGATCTTGTTGACCATCGATGTGCACGGTGCAATCGGCGCGGTAACCGCTAGAATTGCGGTTTTAGCCCGGAATACGCCCATGTCTTTTGCCTCGCTTGGCCTGATCGAGCCCTTGCTGCGTAATGTGCAGGACCTCAATTACCAGACACCTACGCCGGTGCAGGCCAAGGCGATTCCTGCCGTGCTCGGTGGCAAGGACGTCATGGCCGCGGCACAGACCGGCACCGGCAAAACGGCGGGGTTTGCGCTTCCGCTGTTGCAACGGCTGGTGCAACACGGCCCGGCGGTATCCAGCAACCGCGCACGTGTTCTGGTACTGGTGCCCACGCGAGAACTGGCCGAACAAGTGCTGCAAAGCTTTGTCGATTACGGCAAAGGCCTCGATTTACGATTTCTGGCCGCCTACGGCGGTGTGAGTATCAACCCGCAGATGATGAAGTTGCGCAAAGGCGTGGATGTGCTCGTTGCCACGCCGGGCCGTTTGCTGGATCTCAATCGCCAGAACGCCGTGCAGTTCGATCAAGTACAAACGCTGGTGCTGGACGAAGCCGACCGCATGCTGGATCTGGGCTTTGCGCGCGAACTCGACACCGTCTTTGCCGCGTTGCCCGCCCGGCGCCAGACTCTGCTGTTCTCTGCCACGTTTACCGACGATATCCGTGCCATGGCGGCGGGCATTCTGCGCAGCCCTGTCAATATCAGCGTCAGCCCGCCCAATGCCACGGCCAGCAAGATCAAGCAGTGGGTGGTACCGGTGGATAAAAGGAACAAGCCTGACCTCTTCATGCATCTTGTGGCCGAGAACAACTGGGAGCACGCGCTGGTGTTCGTCAAAACCCGCAAAGGCGTGGATTACCTGGCGGCCATGCTGGATGAAGCGGGCTATGCGATCGACACCATCCATGGCGACAAACCGCAACCCGCGCGCCTGCGTGCGCTGGAGCGCTTCAAGACGGGCGAAGTCAATATGCTGGTCGCCACCGATGTGGCTGCGCGCGGGCTGGATATCGACGACCTGCCGCTGGTGATCAACGTTGATCTGCCGATCGTGGCGCAAGACTATGTGCACCGTATCGGCCGTACCGGCCGCGCGGGCGCCAGCGGCGTGGCGGTGTCCCTGGTGTGTGCCGATGAAGCGCCGCAACTGGCCGCGATCGAAGCGCTGATCCGGCAAACGCTGCCTCGTGAAGAAGAGCCGGGTTTCGAAGCCGAACACCGCGTGCCGGAAACCAGCGCAACGGGGCAGATCATCAAGAAGCCCAAAAAGCCCAAGAAGCCCAAAGTGCCGCAAGCTGCGTCGGGCGCCCTGCAGGCGCCCGGCAAAAAACCGCGCCCGCAAGGTGGCGAAAACAAGCACAAGCCGGCGACGCAGCGTGCTGTAGCCGCGGGGAAAGGCACGAGTTCGTCGAGCGGCAACCCATTCAGCGCTCAGAAGCCACGCAGCAAACCCGCCAGCAAACCGGCTGCGGGTTCACGCAAGCCGGCTGGCAAACTCGCTGGCGGCCGCGGCAAACGTCAACCCTGATTCGTTGGGATGAGTCACGCCAGCCTCGCAACAGGCCGGCGGTTTGCGGCCCCCGCCGGCAGGCAGCGGCGCGGCTTCGGCGCGCATCGGGTCGGCGGGTAACGGCGCACTGAATCCAGGATTCGCAACAACTTCGGGGCCGAACGGACGTTGAAATCGTGCGCAGCGAGCGCCCGATCGAGGTCGTCTCCGGCGAATGTGCCCGCTTCTCACACGAAAGCCGTCATTTGATCGGCATCGCGAACTACCGCTTAGGGTCGTTCGGAATCACCGACCGGCTTACGCTCCACCTAACCCGCGCGCCATGCCACGCATGGCGCGCAGCCACGCAGGGCCACATCGCTTCACCCGCAAAACGGACCGCCCGGCAACACAGTTACAAGATAATTATTGACGCTGGCACTACCCGGCGGTTAGTGTGTGCATCGAAGTTCAAGAAGTTCGATTGCTGTTCATCAATTGCTCGCTCCTCGGCGGTATTCGTTGTCCTCTCCCTCCTTGACGCTTCACGCGCTCTTCAACAGAGCAAATCTCCGTATTTTTTTCTCAAGGATTCTTCATGGATACCGGTATCGTCAAGTGGTTCAACGACAGCAAAGGCTTTGGCTTCATCACTCCGGACAAGGGCGGCGACGACCTGTTCGCTCATTTCTCCGAAATTCGGGCCGACGGCTTCAAGACGCTGGCTGAAAATCAGAAGGTGAGCTTCGAAACGAAGCAAGGCCCGAAGGGTCTGCAAGCGGCTAACATCCAGCCGCTGTAAAGTTTGAAGAACCCGGCCTCCCGAAACGGACGCCGGGTTGCAGCGACACCCTCGCGGAGCTTCGTCTCCCAAAGTTGGCGCGATCGCTCTTAGCTGCATCGGTTAGTCAGCAGCTTGCCAAGCGCCACACGCCTCGTTGCACTTCATTCTCCCCTCTGGCTGCAAGGCCCTTTTTTCGCTTTCCGACTGCTTCAGATTCAGCTCGCAATGGCTTTGAATCGGCGCACCCGTGCATATTTCGCACGGCACGCGCGCATTCGCACATCATTATTAAAATTAAAATGCAGAACAAACGAATTCAACAATACAACGGCTATGCCGTCCAACCCTCGGCGCATCGCTTGCCCGACGGTAGTTTTTCATCCAACCTGCTGCTCGAACACACCGATAGCTCGCGCGCCGAAGGCCGCTACCAGTTCTATTCGCTCGATTACTTCACGAGCGAAGCGCAGGCGCTGCAGCACTCGACACGCTGGGCACGCAACTGGGTCGACACGCGCGGTTAAGCGCAACGCCCCCGGTACCGGAAACCCAACGTATCCGAGGCACCGGGGCGCGCTCGACAAAGCGCGCCCAAACATCACTCGAGCGGCTCGGAAGTCGACCTAAAGAATACGGTCCAGCGCGCCGGCGAACCTTGCAACCGCGCCTTCGACGTCATGCAGTTTTTCCAGGCCGAACAGTCCGATGCGGAAGGTCTTGAAATCTTCAGGCTCGTCGCATTGCAGCGGAACGCCGGCCGCGATCTGCAAGCCGACATCGGCGAATTTCTTGCCGGATCGAATGCCGTCATCGTCCGTGTAGCAGACCACGACGCCCGGTGCCTGAAAACCTTCAGCCGCCACGCTCCTGAAACCCTTGTCTGCGAGCAGCGCACGAATGCGCTTGCCGAGCTCGAGCTGCTCCGCTCTCACCTTGTCGAAGCCGTATGCGTCGGTTTCCTTGATCACGTCGCGCAGCGTCGCGAGACTGTCCGTGGGCATCGTCGCGTGGTACGCGAACCCGCCGTTCTCGTACGCCTCCATGATCTGCAGCCATTTGCGAAGATCGCACGCGAAACTGGTGCTGGTCGTCGCATCGATTCTTTCGCGGGCGAGCGGGCTGAGCATGACCAGTGCGCAGCAGGGTGGCGCACTCCAGCCCTTTTGCGGCGCGCTGATCAGGACATCGACGCCGCTGGCCTGCATGTCGACCCAGACCGTACCGGAGGCAATGCAATCCAGTACGAACATACCGCCGACGGCATGCACGGCGTCGGATACCGCGCGCAAATACGCATCGGGCAACATCATCCCGGATGCGGTTTCGACGTGCGGCGCAAAGACCAGATCCGGCTTGTGCTCCCTGATCGCGGCGACCACCTCGTCGATCGGGGCCGGTGCATAGGCGGCCTGCCTTCCCGGTTCGACCGGGCGTGCCTTCAGCACCGTCGTCTCGGACGGAATGCTGCCCATGTCGAAAATCTGCGACCAGCGGAAACTGAACCAGCCGTTGCGGATGACCACACACTTCTTGTTCGTCGCGAACTGCCGGGCGACGGCTTCCATGCCGAACGTCCCGCTGCCCGGGACGACGACGGCCGACTTCGCGTTGTAGACCTGTTTCAGCGAAGCGGAAATGTCATGCATGACGCCCTGAAAAAGCTGCGACATATGATTGATCGATCGGTCGGTGTAGACCACGGAATATTCGAGGAGCCCGTCGCGGTCGACATCGGGAAGCAAGCCTGGCATGGTCGTCTCCGGTAATAGATGAGCAATGGCGTCGGGGCGAGCCGTATCCGTGACGGGGTACAGCTGCACCGATGCAAATTCGTTTTTTTTCTCGACGAAAGCCGATTCTAACGAAGGCCGCCCGCAACCTGGCGCATATTTTGTCTGGTCTCTCGCGCGCGCTTGAAGTTGCGCGGCGGCGGCCGGAGCGAAGCGCCGGCGGCCTGCGAAACGGCGCCGACGTGATCGACGATCACATCCTTGATGCGCGTTGCACATCGGACATAGTCGTCGATCGACAGAATCTCGCCCGGATAGAGGCGAGCAAGCCAATCGTCTTCGCTGATCGGGATGGTCCGCTCGGCGCTTGCGTGCGTCGCGGTCAGCGTCGATTTTCCGGACGCGATCTTGCCGCATACCATGTGCAGCGTGACCGCATCGTTCGATGCCGTCGCGCGATGCGTCGTTTCAGTCTGCCTTTCCAGGCTCTCCATCGATTGCCCGGAAAGCAAAAAACCCGCCTTTCGAGCGGGTTGTGATGACATGCATTCAGTCGATGGCTACCTCGCCGGCAAGATTGCGGCGCGTCCACGTCACGCCGCCCCGCCACTCTCCTTCGGAAACACCCCCTTGCTCATTGCATCCAGCTGCCGGACGATCTCCGAACGCAACCCGGCCGATACCTCGACGCTGTCGAGCAATTCCGAAATCCACAGCCCGTCGGCCGCGAGCCGGCAGATCATCAGCGTCGCCGCCCGCTCCAGCGGCACGGGATCGGGCCGCGTCCATTCCCGCATCGGCACCGACCATCGCGCGCGCGTCTCCTGCTCGGTAATCATCGACGCGACCAGCACGCGCAGCACATCGGTACTCGCCGCCGGATTGGCCGCGTCGAGCACCGCGTGCAGATAGGCCCGCGCCGCCGCGCCGTCGCCGCCGGGATCCGCCGCCGTCCGCGCGGCCATTTGCGCGGCGAACCGCTCGGTCGCCTGCCCGAACAGCGCATCCAGCAGCCCTTGCTTGTTCGCGAAGTGATATTGCAGCGCGCCTTTCGTCACGCCGGCACGCTCGGCCACCGCATCGAGCGTCAACGCCGCAACGCCGTGATGCGTCGCAATCTCGGATGCCGCCGCCAGCAATTGCGCGCGCACCTGATCCGGCGCTTTTTTCCGCCGCACGCCGGCAGCGGCGGCAGCCACCGGCACCGATGATCCTTCGGATGCCCGCACAGCGGCCGTTCCAGCCGGTTCGACAGGCGCGGACACGTCGTGCGGCGCAGGTTCAAGGCGTTTTTTCATGGTGCGGATGTTAGCACCCGAGGGTCTCGATATAAACATTCCGGCCGGATGGTATGATCCGCCGCATGAACAAACCCGCTCCATCCCCCCGGTCCGCGCTCGACACCGCCATCGCCCGTGGACGCGACGCGCTCGTGCGTCTTCAGCAGCCCGACGGCAGCTGGTGTTTCGAACTCGAATCCGACGCGACGATCACCGCGGAATACATCCTGATGATGCATTTCATGGACAGGATCGACGACGTCCGCCAGCAGAAGATGGCGCGCTACCTGCGCGCGAACCAGCGGCTCGACACGCATGGCGGATGGGATCTGTACGTCGACGGCGCACCGGACGTGTCGTGCAGCGTGAAGGCGTATTTCGCGCTGAAGGCCGCCGGCGACAGCGAACACGCGCCGCACATGGCCCGCGCGCGCGACGCGATCCTGAAGCTCGGCGGCGCAGCGCGCTCGAACGTGTTCACGCGCATCCTGCTCGCGACGTTCGGCCAGGTGCCGTGGCGCGCGGCCCCGTTCATGCCGATCGAATTCGTGCTGTTCCCGAAGTGGGTGCCGATCTCGATGTACAAGGTCGCGTACTGGGCGCGTACGACGATGGTGCCGCTGCTCGTGCTGTGCTCGCTGAAGGCGCGCGCCCGCAATCCGCGCAACGTTTCGATCCGCGAGCTGTTCGTCACGCCGCCGGACCAGGAACGTCACTACTTCCCGCCCGCGCGCGGCATGCGCAAGCTGTTCCTCGCGCTCGACCGCACGGTCCGCCATCTCGAGCCGCTGATGCCGAAGCGCCTGCGCCGGCGCGCGATCCGCCACGCGGAGGCGTGGTGCGCGGAACGCATGAACGGCGAGGACGGGCTCGGCGGCATCTTCCCGCCGATCGTGTACAGCTACCAGATGATGGAAGTGCTCGGCTATCCGGACGATCATCCGCTGCGACGCGATTGCGAAAACGCGCTGGAAAAACTGCTGGTCGCGCGGCCGGACGGCAGCGTGTACTGCCAGCCGTGCCTGTCGCCGGTGTGGGACACCGCATGGAGCACGATGGCGCTCGAGCAGGCGCGCGGCGTGGCAGTGCCGGAAGGCGGCGAGCCGGCCGGCGCGCTGCGCGAACTCGACGAACGCATCGCGCGCGCGTACGACTGGCTGGCCGAGCGCCAGGTGAACGACCTGCGCGGCGACTGGATCGAGAACGCGCCGGCCGATACGGAGCCGGGCGGATGGGCATTCCAGTACGCGAACCCGTACTACCCCGACATCGACGACAGCGCGCTCGTCACCGCGATGCTCGATCGCCGCGGCCGCACGCATCGCAACGCGGACGGCGCGAACCCGTATGCGCCGCGCGTCGCGCGCGCGCTCGACTGGATGCGCGGGCTGCAATCGCGCAACGGCGGCTTCGCGGCCTTCGACGCCGACTGCGACCGCATGTACCTGAACGCGATCCCGTTCGCCGATCACGGCGCGCTGCTCGATCCGCCGACCGAAGACGTGTCGGGCCGCGTGCTGCTGTGCTTCGGCGTGACGAAGCGCGCGGACGACCGCGCGGCGCTTGCGCGCTGCATCGACTACGTGAAGCGCACGCAGCAGCCCGACGGCAGCTGGTGGGGTCGCTGGGGCACGAACTACCTGTACGGCACGTGGAGCGTGCTGGCCGGCCTCGCGCTTGCCGGCGAGGACAAGTCGCAGCCGTACATCGCCCGCGCGCTCGACTGGCTGCGCGCACGGCAGCACGCGGACGGCGGCTGGGGCGAGACGAACGACAGCTACATCGACCCGAAGCTCGCCGGCACCAATTCCGGCGAGAGCACGTCGAACTGCACCGCGTGGGCGCTGCTCGCGCAGATGGCGTTCGGCGACTGCGAATCCGATTCGGTGAAGCGCGGCATCGCGTATCTGCAGTCGGTGCAGCAGGACGACGGTTTCTGGTGGCACCGCTCGCACAATGCGCCGGGCTTTCCGCGCATCTTCTATCTGAAGTATCACGGCTATACCGCGTACTTCCCGCTGTGGGCGCTTGCGCGTTATCGGCGGCTCGCGGGCGCTGCGTCATCGCCGGGCTCGACCGTGCGCGGTACGATGGCAGTGGAAACAACCGACACGGCAGTCGCCTGAGCGACGCCGCGCCGGCGCGCTCCACTCCACCCAACTCGACGAAGCATGCCGATCATGATCGACGTTTCATCCATTACCGACGCACTCACCCCGAGCGGCGAGCCGACGCAGTACCACGTGTCGCCCGAGAAGCTGATTTCGGGCGATCCGCTGCAAACGCTCACGCCCGGCTTCGCGAGCCCGTGCGGCCGTTTCTCGACCGGCATCTGGGAAAGCACGCCGGGTTGCTGGCACGTCGCGTACACCGAAGCGGAATACTGCGAAATCCTGGAAGGCACGTCCGTGATCACCGACCTGGAGGGCAACAGGAAGACCCTGCGTGCCGGCCATCGTTTCGTGATTCCGCCGGGTTTTCGCGGCACGTGGGAAGTCGTCGAACGCACGCGCAAGATCTTCGTCGCGTACGACGAACAACCGCCCGAGTAAGCGGCGGCGCTTCGTCCGCCGCTGGAAGCATTACCGGCCGCCGCCGAGCGACTCGAGAATCCGGTATGCCGTCTTCACTCGATCCTCGATCGGGAAGCTGCGGTTCGCGAGCATCACGATCGCGATCCGCTTCGCGGGGACGAACGCGACATACGTGCTGAAGCCGTTGGTCGAGCCCGTCTTGTTGATCCATGTGTCCGGGCTCGGCGCGAGCGGCGGCTTGATCGCGCTGGCCGGCGTCGCATCGAACAGCATCTTCGGCGCGTTGCCGTCGAGCAGCGTCGACAGCGCAACCGGATACGGATACTGCTCCCAGATCAGGTCCTGCGTCAGCGGCCCCGCACGGAAATAGCCGGTATGCGTGCGCTCGATCGCGCGCTGCAGCCGCGGCGCCGTTTCGACCAGCCCCATGTTCGCCTGCACGAAACGCAGCAGGTCGGCCGCCGTGGTCCGGACGCCGTACGCCGGCTGCCACAGCATGCCGCCCGTCATCCGGATCGGCTTGCCGTCCTGCGTATAGCCCTGCGCATAATCGGCCGTGCGCGCATCGGGCACGTTGATATACGTGTGCGTCATCCCGAGCGCGGGAAAGAGCCGCTGCTCCATCAGCACCGAGAAATCGCGGTTCATCGCCTTCGCGGTGAGCCACCCGAGCATCCCGATCGCGACGTTCGAATACGTGCGGCGCGTGCCCGGCGCATACGCAGGCCGCCACGCGTCGAGATAGCGGATCAGGCCGGCATCGTCGCGGATGCTGTCGGGCACCTGCAGCGGCATGCCGCCCGGCGTGTGCGTACCGAGCTCGAGCAACGTCACGCCGCCGAACGGCTTGCCCTGCATTGCGGGCAGGTACTTGGCCGCAGGGTCCGACAGCGACAGCTCGCCGCCTTCTTGCGCGTCGGACGCGAGCGTCGCGGTCAGCGTCTTGCTGACGGAGCCGATCTCGAACAGCGTGTCGCCGGTGACGGGCTTGCCGGTTTGCGTCGACATCACGCCGTAGTCGAACACGTAGGGCTTGCCGTCGGCGACGATGCCGATCGCCATGCCGGGAATGGCGTACTGCTTCATCAGCGGCGCGACGTGGCGGGTCACGGTTGCGTGGATGTCGTTCTGCGTGACTGCGGCCGCGCGGCCGGCCATGGCGGTGGCGCACGCGGCGACGAACAGGGTCGCGGCGAAGCGTGTCGCGTCGAATCGCATGGTTGCGGTTCCTTTGATATCGGATGGTTGCATGAACAACGGATTCGGCCGCGCCGCGCGGAAATCGCGGTGGCCGGCCAGTCGAAGCAGGACTATCCATTACCGGCCGGCCGCGCACAATCGACGATATGTTGCGCGAGCCTAAAGAAAAACTTATGAAACGCACGAAGCGCCGGATCGCCCCGCTGCAACCCCGAATCGCTCGACGGTTTGCCGGAAAAACCTGTCGGCTTTAACGGCATTCAATCCGGCAGCCGAATGGCGCTGCATCGAAAATCGATGAAAAAGAGATAAGTCTTGTCAGATCGGCAAACGCCGGCGCGCCGCGTGATTGATTCGTCCGCGCGGATCGCAGTAAACTCGCGGCAGCAAAAAATAAAATTCGTCCTGAGAGAAACCATGAATCGCCATTCCTCGATCGCCCGCTCCCGCGTCATTGGCCGCCGCGCGGTCGCGTGATTTTCACGCGTCGACCGACCTGCATCGGGCACCCGCAATACCGCCGCGTATCGCGCCCGCATGCCCTCCAGCACGCAAGCCAAAAACCTCCAGGGTCCCGCCCGCGGACGCCCTGCCTGACCGGAGAGTGACCCCGTGACCGAAACCGTCGCCGCGTCCGCCTATCGGCCGCGCGATGTCGTCAACGCGCCCGACATCAAGGCGGCCATCGCGCGCCGCAGCGCCGAGCGCGGCGATCCGGCCGACATCCGCGCGTGGCTCGGCAACCATTTCTTCCGCTGGGTCGTCGGCGCGTTCGAGCAGGCGCGGCCGCTCGATTCGCTCGCCGATTACCGCGCGCTCGCCGGCGCCGACCGGCCGGCGCCCGACTGGCTCGTGCGCCGGTTCCGCACGCAACCGGCATCCGGCTGCGTCAACGGCGCGGCGGTCGAGCCGAAGCCGCTCTACTTCATCGATCCCGAGCACATGCTGCTGATCGACCGCGAGCGCGTGCTGGTCGAATTCCTGCGCTCACGCGCCGGCACGCGGCTCGCGCAGAAACTGCAGCGCATCACGTGCGCGATGGCGCTCGACATGTGGGAGCGCGAACACCAGCGGATGCAGGCGCGCCGCGACAAGGGCTGGGTGCCGAGCAGCGGCCTCGCGCTACGCGAGGTGCTGCGCACGCCGAACGGGATCGTCTTCGAATTCGCCGGCGATCATGCGGCGCTGCGCGAGGAGCTGGCTTACGAGTCGTACTACATGCAGCACTGTCTCGGCCAGTTCGCGGATCGCCGCCGGCTGCGCGGCGGGTACGGCGAGCAGTATGCGCAAGCCGCGCAGGACGGCCGGCTGCGCCTGTTCACGCTGCGCGGCGCGGGCAACCAGCCGCACGTGACGATCAGCCTGTCGGTGACCGGCGACGGCCTGCGCATCGACCAGATCAAGGGCAAGCAGAACCGCCATCCGGTGCGCCGCTATGCGGACGACGTGCGCCAGTTCCTGCGCACGCTCGCGCCGCGCGGCGAGCGCCATCCCGATTGCGAGGGCATGGGCCTCGTGTTCGAGCCGGACACGCCGGGCGCGGCCACCGGCGAATGGACCTTCGTCACCGACGTGCGCTCGCCCGACCATCTGCTGAGCGTAATGAGCGAGAACTTCCACCTGATCGAGCATTTCGCGCAGCCGCCGGCCGTGCTGCAATGGCTGCTGCTACGCAACGCGCCGTACGCGCTCGGCCAGCTTCGGCAAATCGACCCGGCCGTCGCGGCGGCCGCGCGCCACGCGTTGCCGGGCGATGCGCTGCCGGCCGCGCGCGAACCTGATGCACCTCGGGCAGCGGCCGCCTTCTCGATCGAGGGCATTCCGATCGATCCCGCGCTGTGCGCGGCGTTCGCGCTGCCCTCAACAGCGGCCGGGAGCCCGTCATGCTGAAACTGCTGATCGGCGCGGCCGTGCTGTGGCTCGTATGGTACGTGTGGCGTTCGTTGCGAATCGCCGCGCGGATGGTGCGCGAAGTCGACGCCGACCAGGCCGCGGGCACCGACCGCGCGGTGCCGGTCCGGCAGACCGCCGCGGTTTCGCTCGCCCTCACGCTCGCCGACCAGGCGCCGCCGAACCGCCGCCGCTGGTCGCTCGCACTTGCCGACATCCTGCTGATCCGCAACGGGCTGCGCTGTGATTGCGACGACCTCGTGTACGCGCTGCCCGACACGCAGCGCGAACAGCTCGCCCGCCAGTTGCGGCGCGAACTCGACCTGCCGGCCGACCTGCCCGAGTGGCAGATCGTGCAGCGCGTTGCGCCGATCCTCGCGGGCTGGATACGCGGTGTCGGCCGCTCGCACGAAGGCTTCTACGAACAGCTTGCGGCCGTTGGGCGCGTGCGCGACGCGCTGGCGTTCGATTGCGCGCGCACCGCGTTTCTCGTGCGCTGCATCGCGCTGCTCGGCTGGGCGTCCGAACAACAGGCGTGGGTCGTGCTGCTGCTCAATGCGCAGCGCGCGCAGGACAGCTTCGACAGCTGGGAAGACTTCGGGCTCGCGTATGCGCGGGCGCGCCAGCACTGGTTGCGCGGCAGCGGCCAGGACGGCCCCGCATCGTCGCGCGCCACGCAGGAAGTGCGCGAGCACCTGCGCAATCCGTCCGGAAACTGGCTTTCGCTGCCGTGGAAGCGCTACCGCATCTTCGATCCCCAACCCGTTTCGTCATGACCGCCGACACCGACATGTCCTCTGCTCCCGCCGACCTGATTCCGCCCGCGAAGTCCCGATGGTTCATCTGCGACGTCGACGCGCTGCTGCGCGCGGGCGACTTTGCCGCGCTCGACACGCAGCTCGACGCCGCGCTCGCCGCCAGCTTCGCCGACCGCACGGCCGAGGCGCTGTACGTCGACGCGCTGCCGGCCGACGTGCAGCCGTGCATCGAAGCCGGCGCCGAAGGCCTCGCGCGCCTGCGCGCCTGGCAGGCCGCGAACCCGCAATCCGCGCACGCGTGGCTATGCGAGGCGCATTACTGGCACCACTGGGCGTACGAGTACCGCGGCTCCGGCTGGGCCGAGACGGTGACGGAAACCGGCTGGATCTGCGCGCATGCGTGCGCAACGCTGACGATCGTCGCCGCGCTGCGCGCGCTCGTGCTCGCGCCGACGATGTGGAGCGCGCCGAAGGTGATCTTCACGAGCGTGTCGTCGTTCGACGAACCCGAGTGGCTCACGCAGCTCGTGCAACAGCGGCGCTGGCCCGTGACCGAGCTGCACCTGAACGTCGGCGCCCACGACGAGGCCACTCGCGCAGAACTGCAGGGCATGCTCGCGCGTTCGGGGCTGATCCCCGACGTACCCGTCGCCTGCCCGGCGGCATTTCCGGAAGCGCTGCCCGGCCCCGTCCAGGGCAAGAAGCTGCGCAAGGGCAAGTGGTACTGGATGGAAGCGACGCTGCACATTCACCCGCACCAGTTTTTCCCGATGCGCACGTTCATCTGGTACATGCAGCCGCGCTGGGGCGGCTCGCACGACCACGTCCGCGCGTTCGTCGATTCGGACGCGTGCGCGCACCTCGACGCGGTCGAGAAGGACCGGCTGCGCCACGAGATCTGGCGCGACGACCATATCGGCAATACGCTCGATTCGAATGACGACGACGATGCACGCCGCGCGATGGCCGCGACGCTCGCGCGGGCCAAGGCCGCGCTGCATCCGTATCACCGCTGGGAAACGCTGCACTGGCTCGCGCACAGTCATTTCATGCGCAGCGAATACGAGCAGGCTTACGCGCGCCTGCGGGAAGCCGAGCACGATCAGCCGATCGACGACAACCACGCGATGGCAATGGGCGTACGGCTGGCGCTCGACCTCGATCCGCAGGGCACCTGGCTGACCGGCGCGATCGAGCGCGCATCGGATGCGCGCGCATGCACGTCGGCGATGATCCTGCGCGGCTACGCCCATCGCACCGGCACGTTCGGCTTCGCGCAGGACGACGCACGCGGCGATGCGTGGCTCGAAGCCGCGCGTGTGAACGAGCCGGGCTCGCTCGCATGGAACCAGCTCGCGTCGGCGATGCGCGACGAAGGCCGTCGGCCCGCCGACGCCGTCGCGCTGTGCGAGCTCGGCCATGAAGCGGGCGGCGATTCGTGCGGCTACCTGCTCGGCTGCTTCTACGAAGACGGCATGCACGTCACGCAGGATCTGTATCGCGCCGCCCATTACTTCCGCGAGTCGGTCGACGACGGCGGCAACATGGCCGCGTACAAGCTCGCGTTTGCGTACTATCACATCGCGGGCGCCAGCAAGGACGAAGCCGAACGCACGCGCATGCAGGTCGAAGCCGTCGAGGCCGCGCGCATGGCGCACGAGATGGGGCATACCGAGGGCCTCGAGACAATGCTGATGTTCATCGCCGACGTCGACGATCTCCCGTCGCGCCATCGTTACGTCGACGAACTGCGCCGCCATGCGGAAGGCGGCCATCCGGCGGCGATGGCCGCGTTGTCGTCGATCCTGGCCGACAGCCGCGACAAATCGCTCTACAACTATCGCGAAAGCGTGCGCTGGATCATGGGCGCCCAGGCGATCGCTCCGGACGACGAATACGTGCGCAACATCACGCGCCTGCGTCACGAGGACGGCATGCTCGGCAAGCTGCTGTACAAGCTGCACCGCAAGCAGATCAAGGCGCACGAGATTCCCGGCAACGACAACGCGATGGTCTGAGCACGGGCGACCAACGCGCGCACCCATCGACGACGCGCGCGGGCCGCACGAGCGGTCAGCCCGGCAGCCGGTCGAGGAAGGCCAGCATCGCCGCGTTGAATCGCGCGGGCCGCTGCAGCGGCGCGAAGTGGCTCACGCCGGGCAGGATCGTCAGCGGCGCGCCCGGAATCGTGCGCGCCAGATACGCCGCATGCTCGGGCCGGATGAATTCGTCGTGCTCGCCCTGTACGATCGTCACCGGCACCGCGATCGCCGCGAGATCCTGTGCGCTGTAATTCGGTTGCGTGCGCATCATTTCGCCGACGGCCGAAACGAATGCATCGAACTGGTCCGGCGTTGCGGACAGTTGCGCGTAGTCCTTCCGGTGCCGCGCGAAGCAGCGGTCGATCAGCGGGCTCGGCACCATCTCCTTCGTGCCGCCCGGATCCATGTTGCACGCGAAGAAGAACACGCCGGCCGCGCGCTCCGGCGCACGGGCCGCCAGCACGAGCGCGGTGCATGCGCCGTCGCTCCAGCCGACGAAGCGTGCGCGGTCGACGTGCAGCGCGTCCAGGACCGCAAGCACGTCCGACGCCATGCGTTCATAGGAATACGGTTGATCGTCGCGCGTGCTGCGGCCGTGGCCGCGGCTGTCGATCAGGATCGCGCGGTAGCCGGCCGCGAGCAGCGCCGGCACCTGGTTGCCCCAGTTGCCGCCGTGGCCGAGGCCGCCGTGCAGCAGCACGACGGGCGGGCCGTGGCCGAACGACGCGTGCCAGATGCGCGCGCCGTCGTGTTCCAGCCATCCTTGCGCATCGGCCGCCGGCAGCGGCGTGCCGCCGTGCGCGTCGAAGCGGACGAGTTCGTCGTCGTCGAGTTCCGCATGCATCGTTCTGCCGTCCTTTCGAGGGAGACGAGCTTGCGATTGTAATGCGTGCGGCCGACGCGGCATTGACGGCCGCGCGCAGCCGGAAACCGTCAGGCCTGCGTCGACACCAGCCCGCCCGCCGACGAGCCGCCCGACTTCTCGATCGCCGCCGCGAGCTGCGAGATCGCCGTCGCCAATGCCGCCGAGATCGCGCTGGCCTCCGCGCTCAGCGACTGCTGTTCGACCGCCGCGGCCGGGTCGTCCTTCGCGCGCTGGGCGGCGCTCGCCATTTGCCGCTCGAGCGTCGCGAGCTGCTTCTGCAGCCGTTCGATCAGCGCCTTCAACTGGCTGACTGCCGGGCTTTCCGACGACGCGCCCGATGCGCCGAGCGTTTCGCCGGTGCCGCCGGTCGAACTCTTCGCGCCGGTGGTACTCGTCGTGCCGGTGGTACCCGCGGTATCCGTTGCGCCGTCGGCGGATGATGTCGTGGCCGATGCGCCCGGCGCGTTTGCTGTAACGCTGCCGTCCGCCAGTGGGGATCGCGCGGTCGTGGAAAAATCGATCTGCATCGTGTCGGTCCGTATGTCGGTAAACAAATCGTGACGGGGTGGCATGAAATGCCTTCCGACTCGTTTACGTCATTCGTCACACGAAACTTGAGTATCGGGGTCGGACGGATTCCGCGGATTCCGCGGTAGATCGCGGCACTCAAGTCGCGAAAGGGCCAGATTGGCAGCGAAACGGCGCTGGTAAAATTGCCGTTTCGCCGGGCGGATCCGCGCGTCGACGGCCTGCGGGCACGGTCGCGCAACGCCGCCGGGTTCGACTCCCGCCCTTCCGGGCGTGGCACGTGCGCGTGCCGCGCCGCCGTCGCGGCTTCGCGGGTCACCCTCTCCGTCCGCCTTCGTGCACCGCTCGCCGGGCGGCGCCCACTTCATTACGCATTCGAGGAACAGACGATGGCCCGCATCGGCGCCTTCTGCATCACGACGTGGCTTGCCGCCGCGATTCTCTACTTCGGCCAGCATTCCGTTGCGATGATCGCGCTCAGCGGTGTCGTCGTATTCGGCGGGTTCGATCTGCTGCGGCCGTAACGCGCATCGACAGGCGCCTGGAAAATCCGGGCGCCGCATGAATGCACGGAGGTGAACGAACCGGCGCCCCGCGCGTCAGCGCGGCAACGTCCTCAACGAAGACGGCCCGCCGGTCAGCGCGATACGCTTGCCCGTATCGCGCAGCTTGCCGCCTTCCACCGCATAGAGCGCAAGCTGCCGTTCGACGTTGAACTGCACGATCACGTGCCGGTTGTCGGCGGTAAACACGATGCCCTGCGCGGCTTCTCCGCCGGGCAACTCGCTGGTCTGCACGGCCTGCCCGTCGCGGATCTCGAACAGCAGCACCTTGCCGAGCTTGCGGCGGCCCGGATTATCGGACGTCAGGTTCGAGCCGTCCATCGCCTGCACGGCGATCCATTTCCCGTTCGGCGAAATCGCGACGCCTTCCGGCAGCGACGGCACCGTCAGGTACTGGACCGTCCGGAACGGCACGCGCGACACGTCGATCAGCGCGACCGTATCGGCGTCGCCCGCGAGCGTGCCCGTATAGCCCGGCAGCCCCGCGAGCCCGACGTTGCTGACGACCGCCCAGCGGTTGTCGCTCGACACGTCGATCGTGTAAGGCGCGACGCCCGTGCTCAGGCGCGTGCCGCTGTCGGTCACCTTGCCGTCGTCGACGTTCAGCACCGCGACGCCCTGCTCGTCGCGCAGCGACACGAGCGCATGCTTGCCGTCGTGCGTGAAGCTGATCCCTGCGAGCCGCTTCTTGCCGATCTTCAGGTTGCCGTCGAGCGTCACGTGCGTGCCGTCGATGCGCAGGATCGATACGCTGCCGTCGACATTGGCGACAAGCGCGAGCCGGCCCGAACGGTCGATCGCGATCCCTTGCGGATGCGTGCCGAGCTCGATGCGCGTGATCGCGGGCGGTGCGGCGTCGAGATTCACGACCTGCAGGAACGTGTCGAACAGGAGTTGCTTCGCGGCCGCGTCGTAGCGCGTCGGCGCGCCGACGAGCGCGAGCTTCGCGTCGGGCGTGATCGCGACGGCCTGCGGCGGCCCCTGGATGCCGTTCTCGACGTCGACCTGCAATGCGACTTTCGGCGGGAACGTGCTGGCGTCGAGCAGCGTCAGCGTGTCGGCGGGCGGTGAGGCGAGGAAGGTGTCGCGGCCCTCGACGCGCTGGTACTTGCCGTCGTTGCCGGACACGATCCAGTCGGCGGCGTGCACGGCGACGCCCGTCGTGGCGAGGGTCAGCGCGGCGAGCAGGCGCGCGCCGCGCAGGCGGAAAGGATTCGAATGCATGGCGATCGATTCTCCGGATCGGTTGCGGACGCAATGGATTGCACGACCCTGCTGCTCGACGGGCCGCTGCCATCGCATGATGCCCGAAAGCGTGCGAATCCGGCGTCTCGCGCCCCGCTCCGTCAGGCCGCCGGTGACGCGCCCGCCCCCCACCGATCGACGTTGTCGAGCGGATACACGGGCCGCGCGAGCCGCTCGTAGCGAAACAGCCCGTAGTCCGAGCCCGTCACGCCGCGGCTGTCGCATTCGACCAGCGCGGCCGCGATCGGCACGAATACCGGCCGGCAATACATCCGCGATTTCAGCAGCAGGAAGCGCGCACGGCGCGGATCGACGCCGACGCTCTCGAACACGCCGAGATCCCACGGCTCCTGCGTGCGCTCGGTAACGACGAGCGTCGCCGCGCCGATGTCGAGCACCGCCGTGCGGCCCATGTACGCGCGCTGGCCCGTATAGGTCGGCCCCGTGATCACGTATTCGCCGTCGGTAATCGCGCGCACGACACCCGTCGCGCGAAACGGCTCGCGCCGCACGCCGCCGTGCGACGGCAGCCGGTTGCCGACCGGCACCGTGACGGTCGCGCCGACACCCGCGTCGATCAGTGCCGCGACGGCCTCCGGGTCGCACAACGGCCCGCTGACGATGCCGGCGAGCCCTTGCGCGAGCGCTTCTTCGAGCAGGTCCATCGTGTCGCACGGGCCGCCCGACATGCAGTTGTCGCCGTGATCGAGCATCAGCACCGGGCGGTCCGCGCCGCGCGCGAGCGCTGCGGCCTGCGCAACCGACTCCGCGAGCGGCGCGCTGCGGTAGACGAACTCGTCGCGTGCCTCCCAGATCTGCCGCGCAATGCGTTCGGCGACGGCATCGGCCACCGCGCGGTCACCGTCGCCGACCACGACGACGCTGATGCACGGCGCGGGAATGTCCGCGAGCGAGAAACCCGAAAGCACCGACACGGCGAGCACGCCGCCGACCTCGGCCTCGGCCGCGCGCGCGGCCTCCACCGCGCGCCTCATCGCGCCTTCGGCGCTCGCGCTGCGCAGCGTCGACGTCATCAGCGGCGGCTGCCGCCACGCAAGCACCGGCCGCGCGCGACCATGAAGCCGGTCGAGCAGCACGCGCGCCGCATGCTCGCCCGTCTCATACATGTCGACATGCGGATAGGTCTTGAAGCTGACGATCACGTCCGCGTGGTCGATCATCTTCTGCGTGACGTTCGCATGCAGGTCGAGCGCGACCGCGATCGGCGCGTCGGGCAGCGCCGCGCGCACGCGCGCGAGCAGGTCGCCCTCGCCGTCCACGCTCTGCTCGGCGACCATCGCGCCGTGCAGGTCGAGCATCACCGCGTCGCAGCCGGGCGCGGCCGCGACGATCGCCTCGCAGATCGCCGCATACGCATCGGCCGCAACGGGCCCGCTCGGGTTCGCGGCCGCCGACACCGGCGTCACGATTTCAGCGCCTTCACGCGCGGCCGCATCGATGAACGCGGCCATCGCGGTGCGCATCCCGTGGTTCGCGCGATACGCGTCGTCGCCCCAGTCGGGGCCGTTGCGGCCGAACGCGGCGAGCGGCGTCGGCACCGGCGAGAACGTGTTGGTCTCGTGGTTCATCCGGGCGATCAGGATCTTCATCGTGCGCCACCTTCCGCGATCCCGGCAGCGCCCAGCATCGCCTGCAGCAGCACGTTGCAGCCGGCTTCCAGATGCACCGGATCGGCGTCCTCGATCTCGTTGTGGCTGATCCCGTCCTTGCACGGCACGAAGATCATCGCGGTCGGCGCAACGCGCGCGAGATACACGGCGTCGTGGCCCGCGCCGCTGATCACGTTCATCGACGACAGCCCGAGCGCGCTCGCGCCGGCCCGAACCTGCCCGACCAGCGTCGCGTCGAACGGCTGCGGCGGGAAGTACACGACCTGCTCGACGTCGATCCGCATGCCGGCCGATGTGCCCAGGTCGGCGCAGGTCGCGCGCAGTTGCGCATCCATCGCCGCGAGCGTCGCATCGTCGGCCGCACGCAGGTCGACGGTCAGCGTCACGCGGCCCGGAATCACGTTGCGCGAATTCGGGTACACGTCGACCCAGCCGACCGTGCCGCGTCCGTGAGGCGGATGCGTGCGCGCGATGCCGTTCACCGCGCGCACGAGATCGGCCGCGACCAGCAGCGCGTCGCGCCGCAGCTCCATCGGCGTCGGGCCCGCGTGCGCCTCCATCCCGTGCACGGTGACGTCATACCAGCGCTGCCCGAGCGCGCCCTCGACCACGCCGATCGTCGTGTCGTGCGCCTCCAGCACCGGCCCCTGCTCGATATGCGCTTCGAAATACGCGCCGACCGGATGCGCGTCGCGCCCACCGTCCATATCGCCCGCATAGCCGATCGCGACAAGCGCGTCGCGCACCGACACGCCGTCGCGATCGCACTGCGCGAGCGCATGGTCGAGCGTGAACGCGCCCGCGAACACGCCGGAGCCCATCATCACGGGCACGAAGCGCGAGCCTTCCTCGTTGGTCCAGACGGCGACCTCGAGCGGCGCACGCGTTCGCACGCCCGCGTCGTCGAGCGTGCGCAGCACTTCGAGGCCCGCAAGTACTCCGTAGTTGCCGTCGAACTTGCCGCCGGTCGGCTGCGTGTCGATATGGCTGCCCGTCGTCACGGGCGGCAGGTCGTCGCGTTCGCCCGCACGCCGCGCGAAGATGTTGCCGATTGCGTCGACACGCACCGTGCAGCCGGTTTCCTTCGCCCATGCGACGAACAGGTTGCGCGCCTCGCGATCGAGTTCGGTGAGCGCAAGTCGGCACACGCCCCCTTTGTCGGTCGCGCCGATCCGCGCGAGACGCATCAGGCTGTCCCACAGCCGCGCGCCGTCGACGCGCAAGCCGGACGCCGCGACGCCCGGTGTCGAATCCTGAACTTGCATCGATGGAATTCCTCGCAATGAAAAGGCACGGCGCTTACGCGACGCCGACGCCCAGGTAACGGTCCTTCACCTCGTGATCGGCGGCGAACGCCGCGTTGCTGCCTTCGTAGACGATCACGCCCTGTTCGATCACGAAGTGGCGGTCCGCAAGCCGGGTGCACACTTCGAGGTTCTGTTCGACGAGCAGGATCGCGACGCCGGCCGCCTTGATCCGCTTCAACTGCTCGACGATCTCCTCGACGATCACCGGTGCGAGCCCCTCGACCGGCTCGTCGAGCATCAGCAGCCGCGGGTGGTTCATCAGCGCGCGGCCGATCGCGAGCATCTGCTGCTCGCCGCCCGACAGCTGCGCGCCGCCGTTGCGGCGGCGCTCCTTCAGGCGCGGAAAGATCCGGTAGATGTCGTCGAGCTGCCACGGCGAATCGCGGCGCGCGCCGAGCCGCAGGTTTTCCTCGACCGACAGCAGCCGGAAAATCCCGCGATGCTCGGGCACGAAGCACAGGCCGCGCGCGGCGATCCGGTGCGCGGGCTGCCCGGCGATCGGCCGGCCCGCGAACGTCAGCGTGCCGCCGGTCGGCGCGACGACGCCCGCGATCGTCTTGAGCGTCGTCGACTTGCCCGCGCCGTTGCGGCCGAGCAGCGTCACCGTCTCGCCTTCGTTCACGTTCAGCGTCATGCCTTGCAGGACGTGGCTCTTGCCGTAGCACGCATGGACCTCCTTCACGTCGAGCATCATGCGCGGCCTCCCGTGATCATGTTGCCGAGATACGCACTGCGCACGCGCTCATCGCCGCGAATCGCGTCGGGCTTGCCTTCGACCAGCACGCGGCCCTGCTGCATCACCGTGATCGTGTCCGAGATGTCCATCACGATTCCCATGTTGTGTTCGATCAGCACGACCGTGTAGTCGTCGCGCAGGCCGCGGATCAGCGCCTTCATGTCGTCGAGATCGTCGATCCCCATGCCCGACGTCGGCTCGTCGAGAAAGATCGCGCGCGGCCGCGCCGCCAGCGCCATCCCGACCTCGAGCCGGCGCTGCTGGCCGTGCGACAGCACGCCGGCCGCCGTGTCGGCGAAGCGCTGCAGGCCGAGCCGCTCGAGCACGTCGTCGACGATGCCGTCGTGCGCGAGCGCACCGCGCGGCGGCGTCCACGGATTCAGCGCGCGCCGCGATTCGACGCCCTGTGCGGCAACCCGCAGGTTCTCGCGCACGCTCAGGTTCGGAAACAGGCTCGTCACCTGGAACGAGCGTGCGATGCCGCGCCGCACGCGCTTGTGATCGGGTTCGCGCGACACGTCGTGACCGTCGAACAGGATCGAGCCCGACGTGATCGGCAGCGTGCCCGTCAGCGTATGGAACAGCGTCGTCTTGCCCGCACCGTTCGGGCCGATCACCGAATGCACGGTGCGCGGCATGATCCGCAGGTCGACGCCGCCCAGCGCCGTGAACTTGCCGTAGCGCTTGACGACGCCGCGCGCCTCGAGAATCGCTTCGCTCATTGCTGCTCCCTCGCATCGGTCGCCGTGCCATCGGTGCGCCGCAGCTTCGCCGCGACGCGTTCGCCCAGCCCCCACAACCCGCGCTGCATGAACAGGCTGACCGCGATCAGCACGAGGCCGAGCAGCAGCAGCCAGCGCGGCCACAGCGTCGACAGCCAGTCCGCGAACAGCACGTAGAACGCCGCGCCGAGCACCGACGCGAACAGGTTGCCGGTGCCGCCGATCACCGTCATCACGAGGATCATCTCGCTCGTGTGATAGTCGATGTTCGACAGCGGCGCGATGCCCGTCATCAACGCGTGCAGCGCACCCGCGAGGCCCGTGACCGCACCCGAGATCACGAACGCCGCGAGCTTGAAGCGCTTCACGTCGTAGCCGGCCGCCGCCGCGCGCGCCTCGTTGTCGCGGATCGCGAGCAGCGTACGGCCGAACACCGAGCGCGACACGCGCAGCAGCAGCCAGAACACCGCGACGAACAGCACCGCGACGAAGCCGTAGTAGCGCCACGGCGAATCGAGCGAAACGAACGGATGCCCGAACGCGGCGAGCGCGGGGCGCGGGATGTCGAGCAGCCCGTTGTCGCCGCCCGTGACGTCCGGCGTCGTATAGGCGAGAAAGTAGAACAGCTGCCCGAACGCGAGCGTCAGCATCACGAAGTAGGTGCCGCGCTGCCGGATCGAGAACCAGCCGACGAGCGCTGCCGCGACGGCGCCGAGCGCGGCGGCCGAGAGCAGTGCGACGCTCACCGACGCGACGCCGCGCGTCAGCACGAGCCCCGCCGCGTAGCTGCCGAGCCCGAAGAAGATGCCCTGCCCGAACGACAACAGCCCCGTGTAGCCGAGCAGCAGGTTGCAGCCGAGCGCGGCGAGCGCGAACACCAGCACTTCGGTCGCGAGCGATCCCGAGCTCAACACGAGCGGCAGCACGCAGGCCACGGCCACCGCGAGCCAGCCTTCCGGGCGTTGCAACGCGGCGCGCCATGCCGGCGCGCGCTGCGAGGCCGCCGCCCCCGGCGGCAGCGGTTTCGACGATTCGATCATGCGGCCCTCCCCAGCAACCCGTTCGGACGCAGCAGCAGCACGGCCGCCATCGCGACGTAGATCATCAGTCGCGCGCCTTCCGGCCACAGCGTGCTCATCAGGCTCTGCACGATGCCGACCAGCAGCCCGCCGACGAGCGCGCCGAGAAAATTCCCCATCCCGCCGACGACGACCACGACGAACGCGACGCCGAGCGCCTCGATGCCCATGAACGGATCGACACCGCGGATCGGCGCGGCGAGCACGCCCGCGAGTGCCGCCGTCGCCGCGCCGAGCGCGAACACGAGGCTGAACACGCGCGTCACGTTGATGCCGAGCAGCGAGACCATCTCCGTCGATTCGCTGCCCGCGCGCACCGTGCTGCCGAGCCGCGTGCCTTCGAGCACCCACCACAGCAAGGCGGCGAGCACGGCCGTGAACGCGATCACGAACAGCCGGTATTTCGGGTAGACGAAGCCGCCCCAGATCACGACGCCGTTCAGCGCGTCGGGCGGCGGCACGTTGTCGCCGAGCGGGCCCCATGCGAGGATCGCGCACTCCTGCAGCACGAGCGCGAGCCCGACCGTCGCCAGGATGTGGAATTCATGCTGCTGCGCGTACACATGACGCAGCACGAGCTTTTCGACGCCCCATGCGAACGCGCCGACGACGAGCGGCACGACCGCGAGCGCGACCCAGAAATTCGCCGACCATTGCAGCGCCTGGTAGCAGAGATATGCACCGAGCAGGTAGAACGCGCCGTGAGCGAAATTCACGAAGCGCAGCAGGCCGAATACGATCGACAGGCCGACGGCGAGCAGGAAATACAGCATGCCCACGCCGATGCCGTTGACGATCTGCAGCAGATAGACGTTCATGGCTTCCGTGTCGGAAAGGAAGGTAACGGACGTCCGCGGCGCACGATGGCCGCGGACGCATGCACGGCGTCACGCGAGCTTGCAGCCCGTCTTGTCGACCGGCAGGAACGACTGGCCCGAGCTGACGATATCGGCATAGTCGTCCGCGCTCTTCATCCGGCCTTTCGGCTTGCCCTTCAGCAGGTAGTAGTTCTTCAGCACCTGGTGGTCGGCCTTGCGGATTTCCTCCGGGCCCGTGAGGCCGTCGTACTTCATGCCCTCCATCGCCGCGACGACCTTCTTCGGATCGGCGCTGCCGGCCTTCACCATCGCGTCGATCAGGATCTTCGAGCAGATGTACGAACCCGCGAGGCTGTAGTTCGGGTTCGCCTTGAACACGGCGTTCGTGCGCTTCACCAGGTCGCGGTTCAGCGGCGAATCGATGCCGTGCCAGTACTGCGCGCCGAAATACACGCCGTCGCAGATGTCGGGCCCGAGCGCCTCGAACTGCTCGAGGCCCGATGCCCACGCGAGCAGGATCGTGCAGTTGCGCTTCATCCCGAAGCTGACGGCCTGGCGCAGCGTGTCCGACGACTGCGAGCCGAAGTTCAGGATCAGCAGCACGTCCGGCTGCGCGGCCGCCGCGTTCGTCAGGTAGCCGCTGAACTCCTTCTCGGCGAGCGAGTGGTAGCTGTTGCCGACATGCTCGATGCCCTTCTCCTTGAAGATCGCTTTCGCGGCCGACAGCAGGCCGTCGCCGAACACGTATTGCGGCGTGATCGTGTACCAGCGCTTCGCCTTCGGCAGCATCTGGATCAACGGGCGCACCGTCTGCTCGATCGCGCCGAAGGTCGGCACCGACCAGCGGAACGTCGCGGCATTGCAATCCTTGCCGGTGATTTCGTCCGCGCCGGCCGTGGTGATGAACACGCCGTCCGCCTTCTGGACTTCCTTGCCCATCGCCAGCGATTCGGACGACAGGATGCCGCCCGCGAAGAAGCGCACGCCCTTCTGCTGCGCGATCTCCTGCACGCGCCGCACGGCGGTCGCGGGCTTGCCCTCGGTGTCGAGCGCCGTATAGGCAAGCGGCGCGCCGAGCACCTTGCCGTATTGCTTGACGGCGAGCTGCATGCCGAGATCGGCGTACTTGCCGTTGGCGGCGAACGGCCCCGACATCGGCACCGGGCACGCAAGCTGGATGGTCGAACCCTGCGCGAACGCGGCACGGGACGACATGCTGCCGAGCGCACCCGGCACGGCCGACAGTGCGGCCAGTTTCAACAGTTCTCGGCGATTCAAGTTGACGCTCCTGATAAAGGGGACACACGCGATGCGACCGACTGCCAAACCGTGCCCACGCCCTGCAGGATGCGCGCCGCCGGTTGATCCTATTTATCATGATAAATAGAATGAACCTGATGCTAGAGTTGATCAAAATTGGTGTCAATCAGGCAAAATTCCGTACCCTGCGCCGGAACGGATCGTCGACGATGACGCGGCGCGCAGTCAGACAAAGGAGTCGTGAAGATGGTCATGGACCGAGCCAGGGCGGGCCTCGCGGTCGAAATCAAGCAGCCGAAGCGGGCCGACCTCGTCGCCGAGGAGATCAAGCGGCTGATCACCGAGAAGGACCTGAAGCCGGGCGACCGCCTGCCGCGCGAAGCCGAGCTGCAGCAGCTCTATGCAGTGAGCAAGAGCACGATCCGCGAGGCGCTGAAGTCGCTCGAGGTGCAGGGGCTCATCAAGGTCACGACGGGGCCGTCGGGCGGCGGGATGGTCGTCGAGGTGCCGCTCGACCGCACGCTGCAGCTCCTGCAGAACTACCTCTTCTTCAAGGACGTGACGATCGACGACATCTATACGGTGCGCCAGCTGCTCGAACCCGAACTGGCGGCGGGCGCCGTGCCGCACCTGAGCGAGCGCGACTTCGCGGCGCTGGAGTCGAACATCGCGTGTTGCGACGGCGCGTCGGGCGTGCACGACCGCGGCCACATGCTGCGCCAGCGCCAGGAGGACACGACGTTCCACGACATCCTCGCGGCCGCGAACCCGAACCCGTTCCTGCGATTCAGCTGCGAGCTGATCAACGAGATGATCCGGCAGTTGATCGAGTTCCGGAACGATACGCCGCTCGTCGAACACAAGCGCTTCGGCGAAGCGAACGTGTCGATCCACAAGGCGATCCTGCAGGCCGCACGCGAGCGCGATGCCGAGCGCGTCCGTGCGCTGATGGTCGAGCACATGACCGAGGCACCCAAGCATGTGAAGCGGATGAAAGGCAAGCTGCGCGGGCGTCTGATCCTCGACTCCGAGATCCGCAGGCGGGCCGCCGCTCACGTAGCGGGATCCGATGCGGCCGCAACGGATCCCGAAGAGGGCTGATCGTCGGCAAACGCAGTCTTTATCGCGCGCCGCCTTCCGTGTACCCCGTCGTGCCCTTCGTCTCCAGATATTCGACGAGGCCGAACTCCGCATACTCGCGCCCGTTGCCCGAGCGCTTGTAGCCGCCGAACGGCGCGGCCGGGTTCCACGCCGGATAGTTGATGTGGACGTTGCCGACACGCAGCCGTGCGGCGATCCGGCGCGCGCGTTCGAGATCCTTCGACTGCACGTAGGCCGCGAGCCCGTACACCGAATCGTTCGCGAGCGCGACCGCCTCGTCCTCGGTCCGGTAGGTCATGATCGACAGCACCGGCCCGAAGATTTCCTCGGTCGCGATCGTCATGCCCGGCGTGACGTTCGAGAACACCGTCGGCCGCACGTAGAAGCCGTCGCCGAGCCCGTCCGGCCGCCCCGGGCCGCCTGCGACGAGCGTCGCGCCCTCCTCGATCCCGAGCCGGATGAAATGCTGGATGCGGTCGAACTGCGTACGGCTGACCACCGGCCCGATGCCCGTCTCCTGCGAACGCGGATCGCCGACGACGGTGCGTTCCGCCTCGCGGCGCGCGGCCTGCTCGGCCAGCGCCAGATGATCGGCAAGCACGAGCATGCGCGTCGGTGCGTTGCACGACTGGCCGCTGTTGCTGAAGCAGCTGCGCACGCCGCGTGTGACTGCATCGTCGATATCGGCGTCGGGCAGGATCAGGTTCGGGCTCTTGCTGCCGAGCTCCTGGTGCACGCGCTTCACGGTATCGGCGGCGGCCTTCGCGACCTCAACGCCCGCGCGCGTCGAACCCGTGAACGACACCATGTCGACATCCGGGTGCCGCGACAGCGCGTCGCCCACTTCATGCCCGTAACCGTGCACGAGGTTGAACACGCCGGGCGGCACGCCGGCTTCGTGCAAAATTTCGGCAAACAGGATCGCGCTGAACGGTGCGATCTCGCTCGGCTTGAGCACCATCGTGCAACCGGCCGCGAGCGCCGGCGCGACCTTGCACACGATCTGGTTGATCGGCCAGTTCCACGGCGTGATCAGCGCACACACGCCGATCGGCTCGTGCGACACCAGCAGCGAATCGGTCTGCGTGCTGAAGCGGAACGACTGCAGCGCGCGGATCGTCTGTTCGAGGTGCGCGGTGCCGACCGCGGCCTGCATTGCGCGCGCGAACGCGATCGGCGCGCCCATCTCCTGGCTGATCGTTTGCGCGACCTCTTCGTAGCGGCGCCGATAGATGTCGAGCACGCGCCGCAGCAGCGCGACGCGCTCGGCCACGGACCAGCGCGAGTATGTTTCGAAGGCCTGCTTCGCCGCGCCGACCGCGCGGTCGACGTCGGCCGCGGCGCCGATCCTGAGCTGCGCATACGGTCGCGCGGTGGCCGGGTCGATCACGTCGATCGATCGTGCATCGGCCGGGTCGAGCCACTGGCCATCGATATAGGACTGTTGTGACGTTCGCATCGAATGCTCCTGTTGTGAGGATGCCGGCTCAGCGCATCGCACGCGTATAGGTGTCGACGAGGATGTCTCGGATCTGCGCGACGAACCACACGATCTCGTCGCGCGACATCACGAGCGGCGGCGAGAACTGCACGATCGGCGTGCCTTCGTGATCGACGCCCGCGCGGCACAGCAGCCCCGCGTCGAAGATCGCGGGCGCAAGCAGCGTCGACACGAACGCCTGCGCGCCGATGCCGGCCGACCAGCGGCGCGCGGCCTTGTCGGTCACGAGTTCGAGCGAGTAGTGATAGCCGTCTCCGCGCACGTCGCCGACGCACGGCAGTTCGAGCAGGCCGTCGAGCGTCCGGCGGAACATCGCTTCGTTGTCTCGAACGTTTGCAAGCACGCCTTCGCGCTCCATGATCGCGAGGTTCGCGAGCGCGGCCGTGCATGCGACCGGATGGCCGCCGTATGTCGCGCCGTGCAGGAACATTTGCTGCGGCCCGTCGAGCACCGTGTCGACGACCGCGTCGCTCGCGATCACGCCGCCGAGCGGCACGTAGCCCGACGCGATGCCTTTCGCGAACGTGATGACGTCCGGCTTCAGCCCGTAGCGCGCCGACCCGAAATATTCGCCGAGCCGGCCGAACCCGCAGATCACTTCATCCGCGACGAGCAGAACGCCGTGCCGGTCGCAGATGTCGCGCAGCCCGGCCGTGTAGCCGGCCGGCGGCGTCAGGCTGCCGCCCGCGTTCTGCAGCGGCTCGACGACGATCGCGGCGACCGTGTCCGGCCCTTCCTGCACGATCAGCGATTCGATCTCGTCGAGCAGGTGGCGCGTGAACTGCGCTTCCGTCTCGCCCGCCGGGCGGCCGTAGCGCTTCGTGTTGCCCACATGCCGCACGCCGGACATCAGCGGCTCGAAATGCTTGCGGAAGTTCGTCATTCCGTTCAGTGCCAGTGCGCCGAACGACGTGCCGTGATACGCGACGCGCCGCGCGATGAACTTGCGCCGCTGCGGCTCGCCGCGCGACTGGTGATACTGGCGCACCAGCTTGATCGCCGATTCGTTCGACTCCGAGCCGCTCGACGTGAAGAACACGCGGTTCAGGCCGTCGGGCGCGAGCGCCGCGAGCTTGTGCGCGAGACGGATCGCCGGTTCGTGGCCATAGCCCCAGTTGGTTGCGAACGGCAGCCGCACCATCTGCTCGCGGATCGCGTCGCCGATCTCCGCGCCGTGGCTATAGCCGACCTGCACGCAGTACAGCCCGGCCAGCGCATCGAAGTAGCGCTTGCCGTTGCGGTCGACGAGCCAGCAGCCTTCGCCGCGGTCGAACACGGTCAGCGCGTTGTCGCGATACGCATCGGCATGCGTGAAGTGCATCAGCAGGTGGCGCTTGCCGAGCGCCTGCAGGTCCGCATCGGGATTGACGTCAACGGCGTTCATGGATCACTCCTCCTTCAGGGTTTCAAAACCGGTATCCGGCGACCGGTCGTTCAATTCATCGACAGCGTCGGCGCCGGGCGCGTGAAGCCGCGCGTCAGCCACACGAGCTGGCAGAGCCCGAGCGCGAGCCAGCCGATGCCGACGTAGAACGTCTGGCGCGACAGCCCCGACCAGAGCCACACGTTCATCGCGAAGCCGATCGCCGGCATCGCACCGAACGCGATCCAGCCCGCGGCATGGCGGTGCTCGGGCCGGCACAGATAGCTGCGCATCACGCACAGGTTCACGATCGCGAATGCGACGAGCGCGCCGAAGCTGATCATCGTCGACGCGAGATCGAGCGTGACGAACAGCGCCGACAGCGACACGACGCCGACCGCGAGCGTCGCACGCACCGGCGTGCGCAGCCGCGCATGCAGGTGGCCGAACACGCACTCGGGCAGCACCCGGTCGCGGCCCATCGCGAACAGCACGCGCGTCACGCTCGCCTGCCCGGCCATCGCGCTTGCGAAGCAGCCGGCCACATACACCGCGACGAACAGCGCCGACAGCGTGCCGCCGCCGATGCGCCGCATCAGTTCGAGGCTAGCCGAATCGAGATCCCTGAACGCGTGCCAGTCGGGAAACACCACTTGTCCGATGTACGCGATCAGCATGAACAGCAGGCCGCTCGCCAGCGTGCAGAGCAGGATCGCACGCGGGACCGTGCGCCGCGGCTCGCGCGTTTCCTCGGACAGCGTGGTGACCGCATCGAAGCCGAGGAACGACAGGCACAGGATCGCGGACCCGGCGAAGATCGCGCGCGCATCGCCCGACGACGGCAACGCGACGGCCATCGACAGGCCTTCGCCGCTCGCGACCCGCGCCGATGCGACGACGAAGATCGCGATGAACACGAGCTGGCTCGCGATCAGGATCAGGTTCACGCGATTGACGAGCCGGATGCCGATGATGTTCAACCCGGTGACCAGCGCAATGCTCGCGACGATCCACACGCTGGCCGGCACGGCCGGGAATAGCTGCTTCATGTAGATGCCGATCGCGAGGTAGCTGATCATCGGGATGAACAGGTAGTCCATCAGCAGCGCCCAGCCGACCATGAAGCCGGCCGACGTACCGAAGTTGCGGCTCGCGAACGTATAGGCCGACCCGGCGCTCGGCATCAGCCGCGCCATGTGGCCGTAGCTGCGCGCGGTGAACAGCATCGCGATCAGCGTGACCGCATACGCGGCCGTCAGATGCCCGTTCGTCTCGCTCGTGACGATTCCGTAGGTCGTGAACACCGTCATCGGCAGCATGTACGCGAGGCCGAAGATCACCAGCGTGAACAGTCCGAGCGGATGCGCGTCGCGTCGTCCGTTTGCGTCGCATCGATGCGCGCGCGGCCCGGAGTCATTCGTCGAAGCGACCGATGCGGACCGACCTGGCCTGTCGTTGTTCATGCTGTCCTCACGTGGATTTCGTTCATGACGTCAACACTCGTTTCGTCGGCAACGCGTGCATTGCACGATTCGGAAACGAGTGTGGTGCGTCAAAAAATCGACGACGAATGAGAAAAGCGGACGTAATCGAGGGATATTTTCGGACACATCGCCGCACGTCGTGCCGGCCAGTCATGAATGGTGCTGTGCCGCACTGGCGTTTTTCGGACATTCCGGCTATGTTCTACGCGATCCCGTCGCCGCATCCGCACCATGGACAGCCGCTCCCATCGAAACCAGAGCAGGGCCGAGCGCAGCCTGCGTTCGTCGCTCGGCCTCGCGCGTCCGGCCGGACGCCAGGAAGACATTCCCGCCACCGTCCACGCGATCGCGGTCGCGCTGGACGAGTGCCGCGTGCGGCGCATCGACGGCGCCGCGCTGCTCGAAGGCACCGGGCTCGGCGCGGACGAAGTCGCGTCGCCGAACCTGCACGTGAATCGCGGCCAGGAGCAGCGCTGTTTCCACAACCTGCTGCGCTGCAGCGGCGTGCCGTCGATCGGGCTGTCGATCGGCGCGCGGCTGCACGTGTCGACGCTCGGCCTCGCCGGCTACGCGATGCTGATCAGCGGCTCCGTGATGCAGGCGTTCCGGTGCATGAGCCAGTTTCCGCTGTTCATGGGGCTGTATTTCGATGTGCGTATCGATGCGCATGCGGAAGGCATGAGCGTGACGATCGGCCGCTACAACGGCGAGCCCGATCTCGAGGTGTTTCAGGTCGACATGTGCCTGTCCAGCCTGCGCCTGATCGTGTCCGACCTCGTCGGCAAGCCGGTCTGGCCCGAGCAGTTGCAGCTTGCGCGCCGCACGCCGCGCAACGCGGCCGACTACACGCGCCACTTCGGCTGCAAGGTCGCGTTCAATGCGGGCGACAACCGTCTCGTGTTCACGTCCGTGAACGGCTCGGAAACGCCGCGCCTCGCGAACGAAGTCAGCTTCAACGCACTGCACTATCAGTGCGAAGCACTCGAACGTCAGTGGGCCGCGTCGGTCGGCACGCGCTTCGCCGATCGCGCGAAGGAGCTGATGGCGCGCGACCTGCCGCGCTTCAAGTCGATGACGTCGCTCGCGGATGCGCTGCATCTGACGGAGCGCACGCTGCGCAGGCGGCTCGACAAGGACGGCATCACGTTTCAGTCGCTGCTCGACGAAGTGCGTCACGACGAAGCGGCGCGGATGCTCGACGACCACACGCTGACGGTCGCGGCGATAGCGGAACGTCTCGGCTACAGCGAGCCGCGCAGCTTCCGTCATGCGTACCGGCGCTGGACCGGCAAGGCGCCGCGCGCCGAGCCGGACGTCGACGCGTGAGCAGCACCGGTTACGGCTTCATTGCCGGCATCGGGATTCTTTGCACAGGTCATCCATGACCGGCGCCTGAATGGCGTCGTGCTCGACATGTCGGTCAATCGACAACCGGGTAACGCGTATAGATCGCGCATCGAAAAATCCGCAACCCGGAATGAAAATCGCAATGAATCGACTCGCGTAGAATGCCCGCAACAATCAATCCGAACGCGGCCACGCTCCGATTCCGCTCGCATCGACGCAATGCGAAAGAGACCCGCGGCATCCGCTGACGCCGCCGCGTAATCGGGCGAGCGCAACCGCGACGAGCGTCGACCGACGAAGCCTCCATGAGCAAACCGATCCTGTACCTCCTCGCCGGCAACGGCAGCGCTGCCGACTGGTGGGACGATGCGCTACCCCACTTCCACCGCTACCAACCCGTGCCGCTGGAACTGCCGGGCTTCGGCGACAATCCCGCGCCGCCGTGCGAAGACCTCGCCGCCTACGCGCAAGCGCTGCTGGACGCAACCGAACCGGGCCACGCGATCATGGCGGTCGGCGTGAATGCACTGCTGGTGCTGCACGCGTTGCAGCGGCGCCCCGGCCACTTCAGCCGCAGCGTGCTGCTCGCGCCCGTCGGTGCGTTCCTGTGGGAACGGCGTTTGCCGAAACTGATGGCGCCAAAGCCGCTGCGCGAAGCGATCCACTGGCTGCTCTCGCGCTACCCGACGCTGTTCGCACGCAAGTTCTCGAACCAGACCTGGACACACGCGCAGTACCGCCGCATGGGCGCCGGTTATGCGCGCTGCCGTGCGTTCCTGCCGCATTGGGATCTCGTGCGCGCCGATACCGCGCTGCCGCTGCTCGAGTGGATCACCGATCGCATCGAACTCGTGTGGGGCGACCAGGACAACGTGCTCGGCGTGAGCCAGGCCGCCGCGTGGTCGGCGATCCTCGCGCGCGCCGACCTCACCGTCACGCTGCAGGCCGGCTGGGGACACTATCCGTGGATCGATGCGCCGGCAACCTTCGCGCAGTGGCTCGAAGCAGGCGACACGGGTTTCGTCGCGCACACGAAAGGCGGACGCCTGGCGCTGGCAATGATGGCCGGTCTGCCCGTACCGCCCGCGCTGTCGCTCACCCGAGCCAACGACCCGCGCCTGCCCGGCTTTCTCGCGAGCCAGCCCGATGCCGAGTGGGCAGTCCGGTCGTCGAGTCATGGCGAAGACCAGGCCGATGCGGCCAATGCCGGCCTGCACACGACGTTCCTGCGCGTGCCGGCGTCGCAGGCGGCCGCGCGCGTGGCCGAGCTGCTCGACGGCGGACTCGAGGAAGCGGTCGTGCAGCGCTTCGTCGCGCCCGTGCTGTCGGGCATCGCGTTCGTGCGACATCTCGCGGTCGAAGTCGAATGGGTGCAGGGCCACCTCGAAACGCTCGCCGACGGGCACGCGAGCCCGCAGCGCGCAATCCTGTCGCGGCTCGGCGAGCCCTGGCAGAGCGGCACGTTCCCGACCGCGCACGGCTTGAACGCGACGCAACTGTGGACCTTCCTGCAACGCGTGCTGCGCGCGTTCCATTACGTACCGGGCGATGTCGAATGGGCATGGGACGGCACGCGGCTGTGGCTGCTGCAGTACCGGCCGATCAGCAGCTACGGCTGGCACCGGCACCTGACCTCGGCCAACATCGCCGAGATCCTGCCGCCGCAGCCGAGCCGGCTGGTCGAGTATACGCAGCGCCGCGCGGCCGGCAGCATCCCGGCCATCATGGCGCGCTGGGATGCACGCGTGCTGCGGGACAACGAACCGTTCACCGCGCTCCATGGCGGCGCGTCGTACATCAACAACGACCTGTTCCTGGCGCGTCTGGCCGACTGGGGCGTATCGGCCGGCAACTACAGCGGCGAGATCGGCGGCGCGACGCCGCCGCTGCGCTGGCGACCGCTGCGCCTGCTGCAATCGCTGCCGGTGTTCTGGCGCATGCTGCGCGTCGCGCGCACGCACCTGCCGACGCTCGAGCACGGCTTGCGGCGCTTCGACCGGGAACTCGCGACGCTCGTCGAGCAGCGCGCCGACGGCCGGCAACTGGCCGACTGGTTCACGCGCTTCTACGTGTTCGTCGTGCAGGGCAACCTGTGCATCGCGGCATCGCTCGCCAGCAGCGGCGGCGCACTGTGGGGGCGCCCGCCGACCGTGTACGGCCAGCTCGACGACAGCCCGCACCGGCTGCCGTGGGAAACCGATCCGGGCACGGCGCGGCCGGCGGCCACGGACCTGCCGCTGCAGGCGTTTCCCGACTGGCCGCTGCCGGTTCGCGTGCTCCATACGCTCGGCGCGCCGGGCATGCGCGGCTGGTATCTGCAAGTGCGCGAGTGGTATCGCGACAACCTGATGCGCGTGTTCTTCCGCCTGCATCATGCGATGCCGGCCGCCGATCGCGACGCGTGGTTCGCGCCTCATCCCGAGCGCCGCGAACGCAACGGCAGCTTCTGGCAGGACGGCAGCGAAGGCGCCGATGAGGCGACCGGCTTCATGATCTATCCCGGCCACACGCAGGGCGTGCTCGGCCGCGACATCCTGCTGGAAGACACGCTCGACCCGGGCCGGCACGCGCAGTACCAGGCCGCGCGCGCCGTGATCGCGCGCATGGGTGGCCGGCTGTCGCACGGCGCAACGCTGCTGCGCGAGCTGCGCAAGCCGTCGGCCGTGCTGCCGCGCGTCGACGCGGCATGGGTCGGGCGCGAAGTGCGGCTCAGCGACGGCCGGCTGACGCTGGTCGAATCGCTGGTCGAATAAGCGCCGCGCGCCGCCTGCCGGCGTGTCGAAGGGGCCGGCGCCGGATGCACTGGAACAGGCGATTGCGGGGATGGACGCGCTGTCGCGGAACGGGCTGCGCCATCCGTTCGCGCAGTACGGCATCCAGCAGGACGTGCGCGCGGGAATGGAAGTCAGCGATCCGAAGACGACGTGACCCGTCGCGGCCGACGGGGCCGGAATCGGCACTCAGCGCTGCGGCGTGCGGACTTTCCCGTCGACCTTCAATATGCGCCTGTCGTGCGCGGCCTCGTATTCGACCGTCTGCGCGGGTGTGACGGCGCCGTACGACCGGCCGTTCACATAGACGGTGCCGTCCCGCAGTTCGACCCGGTCGCCGTCGACCGTCGCGGTCGCCCGTTCGCCCTGCAGCACCGCGCCCGAGCAACCGGCGGTCGAAAAGCTGCGGACCGACGTGCCCGACATCGGGGCGTTCCCGTCCTGATCCGCCGCATGCGCCGCGCTGCAGGGTGGCGCATCCATGCTGCCGGCAGCGTGGAGCGGTCCGGCGCCGATGCAGGATCCGGCAAGCAACGCAATCGTCATCGGCAACAGCTTGTTCATGGTGGTCTCCGTGGTCGGTGGACCTGGATCGACGACGATGCATCATGTCCGGATGATGGCCCGCGATCGCGCAACCGGATCGACGATCGGTCGGCACTCCTGCCCGCAGGTCGATTCGATACACCCAGTATGCGTCCACGTCACCGCACTGCGCCACCCGCGCCGCGACCATTCACCGCCAAAAACTGCCGACTCGTTCGGGCCCTTTGATCGACCTCAACGCCGCTCCCCCGACGGCGACCAAAGGGGGCCGCCGCTTCGCCGAAAATCCGCCTTGATCAAGTTGCGACCCGCAACTATTATCGATTGCGACACGCAACCTTTTCGAGCAGACCATGGATCTCATCGACGCTCCCGCCAAGCCTCGCGAAGCGACCATCCTCGAGCTTCGCGACTTCTCCCGCAAACTGGTTCGCGAGCTCGGCTTCATGCGCGCAACGCTGGCCGACAGCGACTGGGCGCCTTCGGCCGTTCACGCGATCCTCGAGATCGGGATGGCGCCCGGCATCAACGCCCGGGATCTCGGCAACATCCTGCGCCTGGACAAATCGAACACGAGCCGGCAACTCGCGCGGCTCGAAGCCGCCGGGATCGTGGAGCGCCGCGTGTCGAGCGAGGATGCGCGCGCGACCGAGCTGACCCTCACCGCCGAAGGGAAAAAGCTCCGCAAAAAAATCGACCAGTTCGCGACGGACCAGGTATCGAATGCGCTGCGGCGCATGATTCCGGCCGACCAGCAGGCGCTGCTGCGTTCGCTCGCGCTGTATGCCGATGCGCTCGCGCAGGACAACGCCGCCAAGTCGCCCGCCGCGGCACCCGACGCACCGCAGATCCGCGAAGGCTACCAGCCGGGCTGCATCGGCGATATCGCGAGCCTGCACGCGCGCTTCTATTCGGAGCACTGGGGATTCGGCGCCTTTTTCGAAAAACGCGTGGCGACCGAGCTTGCCGAGTTCGCGGGCGCGCTGCCGGCCGACGGCAAGGCGCTCTGGCTCTGCCAGGAGGACGGGCGGACGCTCGCGTCGCTCGCGATCGACGGCAACCCGGCGACCGGCGTCGCGCATCTGCGATGGTTCATCGTGAACGACGCGTTGCGCGGATCGGGCATCGGGCGCCAGCTGATGACGCAAGCCATGCGCTTCGTCGACGAGCAGCGCTTTCGCGAAACCTGCCTGTGGACGTTCAAGGGCCTCGATTCCGCGCGCCATCTGTACGAGTCGTTCGGCTTTACGCTGACCGGCGAGTCCGCGGGCACGCAATGGGGAACCGAGGTGGTCGAGCAACGTTTCAGCCGGCCGGGACCGTCCGGCTGCTGAGGTTCAACCGGGATCGACAGCCTGTCGATCGACGGCGTCGTCCGGCGCACCAACATTTCGCGGCGCACGCTGTCCCGGTATCTCGGCCGACACGTTCGCGCCCGATTCATCGCCGCGCGGCGGCGCAGGTCGCAAGCCGTCGAAGCCGAACGCGTGAACTATCGCAGCGCCTGCGCCACCTGCACCTGCTCCGGCGCAAACGCGTCTTCCACGAAGCGGATTACGTCGTCGAGCGACGACGTGCATGCCGCGCCGGCAGCCAGCTCCCGAAACGCGCCATCCGGCCCGAAGCAGACAAGCGGCTTGCCCCAGCGCCGCGCGAGCGAAATCTCCTCGGCCGTGCCGTGCCCGCCCGGCAGCGCGACGATCAGGTCGCTGCTCAGCACGTTCACATAGTTGCGGTTGATCGTCCGCGGATCGGCGCCCGGCTCGCGGCGCGGCAGCGGCGTGAGAATCGGAATGTCGACGAACGGATGCGGATAACCGTCGAGCGGTACGAAGCCCGCGAGCGGATCGGCCTGCGTCGGCAGGATGCCGATCGATCGCCCGGCGCGCCCCGGCACGCCGGCGAACGCTCGCGCGACCGCCAGCATCACGCCCTGCCCGCCGCCCGTCAGCAGGTTGAAGCCGGCCTGCGCGAGCCACGCGCCGAGCGGTTCCGAAAACGCGAGCCACGGTTCCTTGCCCGAGCCCATCACGCCGATCGTTTTATTCCTTGGTTGCATCGTGGTTTCCGGTGATGTCGTTGCGGTGTGTGCGATCGCATCGGGTTCCGACCGCAAGCGGGCCCGCGCCCGCCGCGCTCATTCGAGCTCGACGCCCTTGAGCTCGGGAATCAGGAACAACGTCGCGACCATGTCGAGCACATAAAGGCCGGCGAGCAACGCGATGGCCGTCTGGAACGAGTAGTGCGCGGCCAGTGCGCCGACCGCGACCGGCCCGAAGCCGCCGACCGCGCGGCCGATATTCCACAGCACGTTCTGCGCGGTCGCGCGTGCGGCCGTCGGATAGCCTTCGGACATCAGCGTCCCGTAGCCGCCGACCATCCCGTTGACGAACATCCCCATCAGCGCGCCGGCCCACAGCATCGCCGTCGGGTCCGACAGCCGCGCATACGCGATGACCGTCGCGACCGAGCCGAGCTGGTACAGCAGGAACGTCGGCTTGCGCCCGATCCGGTCGGCCAGTTGCCCGAACACCCATACGCCGATCATCATCCCGACGACGGTTGCGGCCGTCCACAGCCCCGACTTCGTCAGCGAGAAGCCCATCTGCTTCGACAGGAAGGTCGGCAGCCAGATCATGATCCCGTAGTAGCCGAAGTTCTGGACCGAACACAGGATCACGATGCCGAGGCTCGTGCGCGCGGTGCGGCCGTTGGCGACGAGCATGCGGAACCCGTTGGACTTCGGCTGCGCCGCGCGCTGCACGAACGCTTCCGGCTCGTGCAGCTTGTTGCGCATGACCCACGCGAGCAGCGCGGGCAGCACGCCGACCACGAACATGCCGCGCCAGCCGATGTGGAGCAGCAGGAACGGCGTCAGCAGCGCGGCCAGCAGCACGCCGGCCTGCCAGCCGAGCGCGACGTAGCACGACACGCGTGCACGCTTGCTCGCCGGCCATGCTTCGGCCGCGAGCGCCATGCCGATCCCGAACTCGCCGCCCAGCCCGATGCCCGCGATGGTGCGGTAGACGAGCAGATCCGAGAAGCCGCGCGCGAACGCGCACAGGCCGGTAAAGACCGCGAACAGCAGGATCGTCCAGGTCAGCACGCGCACGCGCCCGTAGCGGTCGCTCAGCGCGCCGAACACGATGCCGCCCGCGACCGCGCCGATCAGCGTCCACGTGACCAGCGCGCCGCCCTGCCCGGGCGTCAGTTGCAGCGCCGCCGTGATCGCGGGCAGCATGAAGCCGAGGATCAGCAGGTCGAAGCCGTCCATCGCGTAGCCGATCGCCGATCCGGCCAGCGCTTTCCACGCGTAGGGGCCGACCTGCTCCGCGCGCGGGGCCGACGAGCCGTCGAGCGCCGGGGATTTGATGTTTGCTGCCATGGTGTCCTGCCACGAAAGTCCGGCGACATTCTAAGGCCTGTGCCCGCGCATGATGGGCCGGCGAACGTGCCGATGCGCGGCGGTGCGGGCGCGCGTCCCCCCGCTCCCATCCGTCATGCGCGCATGGACGGCGACGCTTCAGGATGCGCCGCGCGCCCGCTTTCCGGGACGGAGAGCGGGAGTCGGCGGGCAATGAACGGGAAAGCGGCGATCCGGTGTCGGCGGCAAGGCCGGCGATGTCGCGATCAGGCCGGACACCGAACGAAAGACATTGTGCTGGCCGGGTGGTGCCGGCCGGCCCGCGCTCGCGAACCGGACGGCGCCGCGGCGGGCTTCAGCCCTGATCGTCCCCGGGCCACCAGGTCTTGGCCTCGCGGTCGACGACGAGCATGTCGAGATCCTTGCCTTCGAGCCATTTCGGCCGCGGGCCGCGGCCCGACCACGAGCGGCCGGTCGTCGGATCGTAGTACTTGGCAGGCGCCTTGCGTTTTCGCTGGACGATATAGCCGAGCGCGCTCAGCACTTCCTGCTGCGTGATTCCCAAAAGCTCGACCTGTTCCTTGAAGGCCGCGAGCGCGGCCTGCTTCTCCTTCTGTTTCGCGTCCGACAGCTTGATGTTCAGGTCCCGAAGTTGTGCTTCGAGTTCCTGCAGGGCCTGGGTCATGTATTCATCCTCTTTGGGCATGTTTTTGCAAAAAACTCCGATGCGCGAACCTACCACGAAGTTCCGCCGATCGGTGCTGTCATATAGGCGAATCGTTTGCCTGAGCCGGCGTGGTTTGCGCGACGCGCACGAAACGACGTCGCGCGTCAAAAACAGACCGGGCCGGGCCGGCAACGCGCGGCACGCCGCATGCGAACGTACGGCGAACGGCTGCGGCAAGTTATGCACCGCACCATGGCACTGGCGCGGCATGGCGCGAATGATAGCAGTGCGCGGCATCGCGTTGCAGGAGTTGCGGCCCGGAGCCCGAACGACGCGACGTTTGCCGGCCGAAGCCGACGCTGTCGACGGCCCACGCGATCCGGTCGAACAGCGCGCGCAGCTTCGCGCCGCGTTCAGCGCGGCCGCATGCGCGACGCGTCCGGCAAGATGCGCGCGGAAATCCGGGTGCACGTCGCGATTCTGCGACGTTGTGCAGTCAAGCACAAAGTGTCCTGCAAATAGCGCATGACGTGTCCGTCAGGCCAGGTCTGCCGGCGGTTTGTCCTTGATGCGAAAAAGCATGATTTGGCCAAACGTCGCGAAATAATGCACAAGATGACCAAAAGAATATTTGATTTAAAATCAATCGCCTATATTCTCAGCCTCCGGCAAATCCACTGGCTCCCACACGGGTCGAACAAAGTTTGTGAGATTTCGGTACCTCGAAGCCCGTAAATCGGGGCAACGATCATCCCGGGCAGCCGGCTTCGCCTACGAACTCCCCCGTACGATTTCCTCACTCCCACGACGCACGGATCCGCGTCCCGGCTGCCTGGACAGAACTTCGATGGTTTCCACGATTGACCGGGGCTTAAAACCCGTCACAAGACTACCTCGTACTTCAAGAGGTGCCGCGTGTCTTGAGATTCAAGAGGCAACTCCATTGGACGCGTGCGAATGTCAGCTTGCGTGGCCCAGCAAGAGGGAGGAACACCCAACCATTGCAGGTCGGGGCGAACTGGGTCCGCGAGCGCATGACCCGACGGACGTGTAGCGCTTCATGCGACCGGGTCGCTTACCGTGTCGGCGGGATACGAAGCAGCGCGGGCTGCGTGAGTACCTCTGGCTTGAGGATCTCGTCGAGTTGCTGCCCGATACGACCGCCGAACATCCCTACCCTACGTTTGTTGTATATGTCGCGTCAGTCAGCGAAACTGACCGGGTTGGCCTGCCGACCGGGTAACCGGCCGCTCCGCTGCCGCGGTCGCCAGGGCAACGCATTGCCGTGCAAGAACATCGGTCGGATCGACAAGACTGACGCGTGTGCCTGTCCTTCCCACGAAACTACCCTGCGGCAATAAAAGCGGCAGTTCGGTACATCCCAGTATGATGACTTCGACACCTTCCGCAATGAGCCCGTCAATGGCAGCGGAGATATCGTCGAGGCAACGTCCGGTGGTAAACCCCGCTTTCACCCCTGCCGCGCCGTAGATCGCTTCCATCACCCGGGCCTGCAATTCCGCTCCAGGCACGATTTGCCGCAACCCTTCCGATTCCAGGGCTTTCTCGTAGACGCCGCTTGCGATCGTCCCTGAGGTAGCCAGCACGCCAACGGAGGAAATCAGCGGAAACATCGCCCGGAGACGGCGAACCGTAACGGTCAGCATATTGACGATCGGGATACCCAGATACGGTTGAATGCGTTCGACAAATGCATGGGCGGTATTACACGGAATGGCGATGATGTCCGCGTCGCCCGACTCGAGCTTCTTGCAGGTCGCGTAAAGCGAAATGGTCGGGTCGGGACCGTCACCGATCAGGTTTTCCGTGCGGTCGGGAATCTGCGGATTCTGTTCGATCAGAAGCCTGATATGGTCCTGGTCGCGATTGGCCGGCGTGTTGCGTACGATCTTCTGCATGAAGTCCACCGTCGCCGCGGGGCCGACGCCACCAACTACGCCGACTTTGAAAACGGATTCAGGCAAACCGTAATTGCCCGCTATCACGTACTGCGCATACGCAAGATTCGAGTCGATCAGCGGTACGCGAAACGGGCCCATTTCCTCTGCCACGAGCGCAATTTCCGTCAGGCCTGGCACGATGATATTTGCGCCTTGCTCGACGAGGTCCTCGCACGCCTCGCGCAGCAGCGCGACAGGCCGGCCACACAGGTTGCCGCTCTTGATCCCGTCGGCGCCGTAGACAGCTTCGGTGATGAGATCGATGCCGTCGCGTGGGCGAGGGTAAATAACCTCGAATTCCGGCGCCGCGAAATACTTTTCAAAGAGCCCTTTTCGACGGGAGTAGTCCGAGGTCAACACGCCGATTCGCCGGGCGGCCGGAAACTTCCTTCGAACATGGCTGCGAACGGCTTCCACCATATCGACGATCTGCAAGGGCGAGTTGGCCTTCAGCTCGTCGATGAACGTATGACTGATGAAGCACGGGAGCACCACGGTCGTCACGCCCCGCTTCTCGAAGCCGCGGATCATGTCGAAAATGTATAGCTTCCGTTGGGTCGTCGCTTCACCACCACTGGCCGACCCTCGAAAGGGATGCTGCTCGAAAATGACGTCGACGTGCTCCGCATCGCTCGATGCAGGCGTCGATTTGACGAGCTTGAAAAAGACATCCGCGCTAGCCAGTGGACCCAGGCCGCCCACCACGCCGAATTTTTTCCCGCTCAGCACGTTTGCGCCGATCATTTCGTTTCGCCCTGCAATTGGGCCAAGGCAACGCTGTTCGCTCCATCTTCCTGCTTGGCGAGCCGCTTCAACTCCCACTTGGCAATGACGGCCGTCGAGATACTGTTACCGATCACGTTCGTAGCGGTTCGCCCCATATCGAGAATCTGATCGATGGCGAGAATCAGCACCACGCCGGACGGCGGCAGATGAAACATCGGTGCAACTGCGGCGACCACCACCACGGAACCTCTTGCGACACCGGCCATTCCCTTGCTGCTCAACATCAGGACGAGCAACATCATGATTTGCGTTCCGACCGGCATGTCGATGCCGAATGCCTGCGCAATGAAAATCGCTGCAAACGCCTGGTACATCATCGACCCGTCGAGATTGAACGCGTAGCCGAGCGGCAACGTAAAGCCGACGACCTTCTTGTCGATACCGAACGCTTCAAGCTTCTCGGTCAGACGCGGATAAGCGGCCTCGCTGCTCGCGGTCGAAAAGGCGAGCATCGCGGGTTCACGGACAGCTCTCAGCAACTTCCAGATCGATTTTCCCAGGAAGACATAACCGACGACGATGAGGGCAATCCAAAGCAGGACCAGACCGAGATAGAAGCTGCCGACGAGCTTGCCGTACGTGGTCAGCACATCCAGGCCGTTCACCGTGATCGCGGATGCCAGGGCGCCGAATACACCCACGGGTGCGAGCCGCATCACATAGTCGGTCAGCTTCAACATTGCAGGGACGAGCGCATCGATGCCGGCGATCAACGGTGTGACCCGCGGGTCCTTTTTGATCGCACTCAGAACGACGCCAAACAGCACGGAAAAGACGAGGATTTGCAGGATGTCATTTCGCGCCATCGCATCGATGATGCTGGAAGGAAACGCATGCGTGACGAAGTCCTTGAAGTTCAGACCCGCGGTGTTGAGACCGGTTGCCACATCGGCACTGGTCTGCGTCATATGCAGCCCCGCGCCGGGCTGCAGCGCATTCGCAAGGACAAGGCCAAGCGCGAGCGAGAAAAGCGACGCGCACACGAACCATCCCACCGACCTGAACCCGATTCTGCGCACGTCGCTCGTCCCTTCCATGCCGGCGAGCCCGGATACCAGCGTGGCGAAGACGAGCGGCGCGATGATCATCTTCACAAGGCGCAGGAAGATATCCGTGATAATCGAGAAGTACCCTGCGATTGCCTTGGCTTCTGCAGCACCGGCGGCATTCCGATGGCACACGTAACCGACGGCGACGCCGAGCACCATGCCAGCCAGAATATAGAAAGTTAAGCGATTTTTCATTTCCATCAGTCCGAGGAGTGCGCACCAAGGTCTGACGTGACCACGGTACGCTGGCAGGAGGCAAAAATGTCGCTGGCGGGGCGACGTTTCTGTGTATGGGACGGATGATAGAGATGATCGAAAAAGGCTCGATGCGGGTCCTGCATGGGGATATGCGAACGTCACATAACGCGGGATAACCCCTAATCGGAGGCTGGCGACGCGGCACGAAGATGGCGCCAGAGCGTGTCTAGAAACTCATTACGATTCGATGCATCGCGGTAGACGCGAAGTTCGATTTCGAGGTTCCATGCGTCCCGGCCCGCTGGAACCAGTTCGCTTGCGCCGAGTTCGTCGACAATCGAGCTTTTCGGAAGCCACGCGACTCCTTCGCCTTCCAGGACCAGTTTCTTGACGACCTCCGCCATGTCGGACTCGTAATGCAGCCGCAAGGCCGGGCTCGTGTCGACTCGACTCAAAAGGAGTGCGAGGCAGCGGCCGAAATAGCTGGTTTCCGTATACGAAATCAACGGCAATGCATGGGCCACCGTTCCAGGCAACCGGAACGCAGGCCCACCACGCGGGTTTGGCCGACAGACAGGCATCAGTAAGTCGACGCCCACGGCGAGATGCTCGTACCTGGTCGGGTCGAGATGGAGGGGAAGCTCCGGGTGATGATAGGCAAACATCAGTTCACAGTTGCCGTTCACGAGCATCAGGATCGAGTCGTGGACATTGGTGGGTATCACCCGGGCACGTACCTCCCCGAAACGCGCAGTGAGCGCTTTCAACCAGCCGGGCAAGAAACCTAGCGCGATCGTATGACCCGCCGCAATCCGCAAGCCTTTGCCCGCCATGCGCTGGTCATTGCGAATGATGGCTCGCGTATCGAACAGCTTTCCCAGTATGTCTACCGCTGCCTCCCGAAACAGTTGTCCGGCAGGCGTCAGGGTTGGAGGGAAGCTGCTGCGGTCGATGAGATCCGCGCCAACCCACTGCTCGAGCGACTGAATGCGCCTGCTGAACCCCGACTGGGTGACGTTCCGAAATTGCGCCGCCCGCGAGAAGCTCTGATACTGCGAGAGGGCAATGAAGTCCTCAATCCACTTGATTTCCATTTCTGGTCCTGTAACAAGGCGGCATCTTCTGCGAGATCGATTCTACGCCCGGCCCCTTTCCCGATAACGTCGCGGGAAGCGGATGTCATCAGGCCGTGCAAGACCGGTGCGCTCCAGCTTTCAATGCGTTCAGGCTCCGTTCAACTTTGCGACGCCCGGCTGAAAGGTGCGGGTGACGACGTGCGGGCCGCTGCCGTCTTGGACTGGATAGTCCCGGTAGTCTGAAAACGCGTAGTTCAACAGGCTGGCGGCGCCCGTTATCCGCGCACCGGCCGTTGGCGCACCCAGGAGCACAGCAAAGACTCGCCTGGTCATAGGGGGTGACGTCTGCTTTCTTTTCGCGGTTGCGACGATGCAGTAGCCGGCCGCCTCGGTATGACCCGTCTTCATGCCGTCGACCGACGGGTCCTTTCCAAGCAGCCAGTTTTTGTTTCGCTTCTCGAACTTGCCGAATGCGAAATGCTGCTCCGACGAGAATGCGTAGTACTCCGGGAAGTCCTTGGTGAGGCGCAAGGCCAACGTGGAAAGGTCACGAGCGGTCGAGTAATTTCCCGGCGTCGTAACGCCCGACGGCGTCGAGTAATGGGTATGTTTCATTCCTAGCTGCCGTGCGGTTTCGTTCATGAGCTGCTTGAATCCAGCTAGCGAGCCTCCGACGCGCTCGGCCAGGACAAGTGCGGCATCGTTGGCAGAGGCGGCAATCAGACCGCGGACGAGCGCTTTGACCGGCACCCGTTGCCCCGGTACCAGATACATTCTGGCCTCGTCGTTTCCGACTTCACCGATGTCCGCGGCGCCCACCCGCACTTTCTCGTCCCAGCGCACGGTTCCACGCTTCAACGCGCCGAGTACGATGTACGCTGTCATGAGTTTGGTGAGCGATGCCGGCTGACGCTCGGCGTCCGCGTTATGCTCCACCAGCATCTGAGCGGATTCGCCGTCAACTACCATCCATGACACGGCCTGGACGTCAGACGGTGGCTGCGCGGCCGCACCTCCGGCTGTCACGCATGAAGCGATTACCGCCGTGACGAGAAGGCATCGAAAAAGAGAATTGGAAAACCGGAACGTCAAGTTTGAAACCTGCGTGAAGACATTGTTGGTCTTGCAAACGACGTTTTCCGCGGCAACTACGCGGCAAGTCACGTTGCATGGACAGGGCCGCTCATCTTAGACGCGTGAAGAGCATGGCTCCATGCCGCTTTCGCATGACGTCATTCTGAATCAGCAAACTCAAGACTTTGGATCACTAAGCGATAGCGGTCGAACTGTCGTCAATCGACGAGCCCAGACACCTTCGACAAGATGGCCGACAAGGCGTGATGTGGCCCATCGAGCAACAAGACATAACCTGTCCGGGTGCCTGCTTCAGGCTTGACGGAACGACGTGCCATCTGCCGGCCGAAGGCGATCCCTAATCCCTGCCCGAGCGCCTTACCGGCTGACGCCGCCAGCATCCCACGCGATCCGGTCGAACAGCGCGCGCAGCTTCGCGCCGCGCGCCGCGTTCAGCGCGGTCGCATGCGCGACACGCCCGGCAAGATGCGCGCGGAAATCCGGGTGTGCGTCGCGATTCTGCGACGCCGGTCCGCGCCGGATGCAGTTGGTCAGGATGGCCTTCAGGAGATCGAACTCATCGCGCGCCAGATTCGGATGACGATTGACGACCACGCCGGCCAGTTGCTGCCGCGTGCCGCGCCGCATTACGCGGGTCTTGCGCAGTTGCAGCGCGAAGCCCTCCTCGAGCGCGATCGCGGCAACCCTGACCTGCAGCCGCTCGACTTCGCGCGCGAGCGCGCCGCCGCCCGAAAACGCGAGATCGTCGGCATAGCGCGTGTAGGTCGCATCGAGCGAACGCGCGAGCGCGGCGAGCCGCATGTCGAACCGGAATGCGCCCAGGTTCGCCAGCGCCGGCGACGTCGGCGCGCCCTGCGGCAGGTGCCGGTTGCGGTAGCGCTGACGGCCGATCCAGTCGAGCCGGTCGCGCAGGTCCGGCGCGAGCAGCCGCGCCGACGGCACGCGGTTGGTGCACAGCCCGGTGAGCGTACGCGCGACTTCGGCCGGATACCCGAGCGCGACGAACAGCGCATGGACCCGCGCGGCGCGCACCGACACGAAGAAATCCGCGAGGTCGAAACGGACGACGACGTCGCGATCCGCGTGCGGCGCCGCAAACGACACGATCCCGTGCCCCTTGCGAAAGCCGTGTACCGCGCCGTGCGGCGCAATGCGATCGAGCAGCCCGTGCAGGATGCGGCGCTGCGCTTCGCGCAGCCGCCCCTTCGGGATCTCGACCACGCGGCACCCGCCGCTGCGCTTGTCGATCGCAACGTACGTGTAGTGATGCAGCGGCGTCGTGCCGCCGCGTGCGTCGACGCGCCAGTGGTCGGACAGCCAGTCGAGTTCCGGCACGCTCACGCCGAGCCAGCCGGCGAGATCGCCGGGCGTCGCCCATTGCGGCACGTCGCAGCCGGCAAGCGGCGCCGGCAACGGCCGCTGGACCGGCGGCCGCCGCACGACGCGGATCACGGCCGGGCGGTCGTCGCCGTACCACGCGCGCACGAATCCCGGCGCATCGGCCAGGTCCGCCGCCAGCGCGTCGATGTCGGCGTCGGCCCACTTCGGGCCGAAGCGTGCGAGCGCGGCATCCGCGGTTTCGTGCGCCCACGGCGGCGCATCGCCGAGCACGGCCGTCATCCGGGCGATGATGCCGCCGCGTTCGGGCGAACCGGCCAGCATCGCTTCGGCAATCGTGCGAACGGTATCGAACAGGGATGCGTACATGGAAATCGATGGGCGGGACGATGAGCCAACGTGACTGGTGCTGCGAGAGCCGCCGTTGCGCAACGCGCAACGTCCGCTCTTGCGACGCATCGGGGTATCGAGCTCATCCACGGGGTAGCCCCGTAGTCCTGGAACATCGGCTGCCTGTTCCGGGCGTGTGCTTGACCCACCGGCCCGCGTCGGGACTTTAAAGGCCGGGAAGGCGGGATGTCAAACCGGGCGGGCAGACCCGCGCCGCCGCTGCGCCCGCGAATTCAACGAAGTCTTCGAGCCATTTCAGTTGCATGGCTTGGCGCCTGGGTGCACGGTGAGGTGCTGCGCGGTGTTTGAGATTCGCACTTGCGGCGAATCGGCAGGCCAGCGTCGGGCGTGCGCCGCAGGCCTCGGATGGCGCCCGATCCTACGGCACCTGCGGCGCATCGCGCAGCACCGTGCGCAACGCGATATCGAACGGCGTCGCGTAATCGATCCCGAGTTCGCGCACGCGCGACGCGTCCAGATGGCAGTCGTACGGGCGCGGCGTCGCATCGGTCGGCTGCTCGATCGGCGCGAGCGATGCGTCGATGCCTAGCGCTGCCGCGATCCGCTGCGCGATGTCGTACTTCGTCATCGGCTCCTCGCCCGACCAATGACGGATACCCGTGATGGACGCGCCCGCGAGATGACGAAGCGTCAGGTCGCGGATGACTTGCGCGACGTCCGGCGTGTAGGTCGGATAGCGGATCGCCCATGCATCCATGCCGACCGCGTCGGCACCCGGGCGCGCGGAAGCGACGATCGCGGGGACGAGGCTCGTGACGGCCGATTCGCTCCAGTCGGCGACCGGGCCGTAAAGCAACGGCAGGCGCAGCACGCACGACAGCGGCGATGCGGCGACGAGCGCAGCTTCGCCTTCCAGCTTCGTGCGGCCGTAGATGTTCAGCGGGTTCGGCGTGGCGTCTTCACGGTACGGGGCCGCCTTGCCGTCGAATACGTAGTCGGTGGAGATGCCCAGCGTCCATGCGCCATATCGCGCGGCGAGCGCGCCGATGCGGGCCGGCGCTGTGACGTTGATGGCGCGCGCGGCGGCCGGGTCGCGTTCGCAGACGTCGGGGCGGCGTTCGGCTGCACAGAGGATGACGGCGGCCGGTTTGCGGGTTTCGAAGAGGTGTTCGAGGGCCGGCTGGTCGAGCGCGTCGAGTCGGGCGATGTTTTCCGGGGGCAGCGCGAGAAGTTTTGCGCCCGCGCTTTGCGGGTTCCGGATGGTCGCGAGCAGCGTCAGCGACGATTCGCGGGCCAGCGACGCGGCAACCGCGCGGCCGAGCAGGCCGGAGGCGCCGATGACGAGGATGGTCGGGAGTTCGGTCGACGAAGTTGGGCTTGGCATGGGCGGCGATTCGGGTGACGTGGGGAGGCGCGAGGTCGCGTTCGGCGTTCGAGCCGTGATCGTCCGGAGGATAGCGGAAAAGGTGCGCAACCGATCAACGACAAACGACCCTCGAACCGTACCATGCGGAATCGCCACCCGGCGCACGCAAGCTCCGGAGCCACCGGCGATTCGCCCGCCACCCAAAAGACAAAGCCCGGCACACTTGCGCGCACCGGGCCTGCCATACTGCACTGAAACTTCGCGCCGCTTTACTTCCGGTCGAGCGAATACCGTCCCGGGCCGGTCAGCGCGAGCAACAGCAACCCGCCGATGATGCTGACGTTCTTGTAGAAGTTGATCATCGCCATGTACTGGTCCATGCCCTGCAGCGCCCAGTAGCGATGGCCGATCAGCGCGGTCGCGAGCGTATAGGCGGCGAACACCAGCGCGAGCGGACGCGTATAGAAGCCGATCGCGATCAGCAGGCCGCCGGCCAGTTCGACCGCCACCGCGATCACGGCCGCCAGTTCCGGCGCCGGGTTCCCCGTCGACGCCATGTACGCGACCGTGCCCGAGAAGCCGTTCAGCTTCTGCCAGCCGAACAGCACGAACAGGATCATCAGCAGCACGCGAGCCGCCAGCAGCAGCTCGTCCTTCTTCGACTCCAGCGAAACGTAACGCATAGCAAACACCCTTGAATTGACGGTTTGATGCATCCGGCGCCGATGCGCGCCGAATCGGCACGCCAGGTCGGCAACGGACCACTCCTCGCGCAATCGGACAGCGGACCGGACGGCCCGCCGCCGCAGAATCCTTCCGGTTGCGCCGTTCCTGGCGCGCTCCGGATCGGTTCTGGCGAAGCACGGGTGCAGTCTACTGTCTCACCGGAAATCATCAATCCTCCATAAAGCGATTCGCTGTCTCATTTAAGTAGACAATTGGACGCAACAAGACCGTGCACAGCGGATGACGGGGCAGCGCAAATCGCTCCGTTTTCGTGTTTCCAGATCAGGAAAACCGTTCCTCTTCTTCCTGGCCGCCTTATTCAATTGATATTGTTGGCGCCAATTGACACATGCCGGTCACAACAACTCGTCTCGACAGTTAATTGGCGACACGTTCTACGCGTGCTTCATTCGCCATTGATTCTGCGTAGCAATTCGATCGTCTTTACAGTCAGCCAGTGATATTTTTTCGATCAAAGACACACGGACCGGGAATGCAAATTGGTAACCAAAAACGTTTCACGTACGCGTGGCCCGACATCTCATGTAGCGTGATATCGCCTACCTGACAAGGTTTGCGGCTCGATACTGACCAAGCATGACGCCTGCTCCACGCAGCCGCTCCGCCTGACGTTTAGCGGCATGAACGAAAAATTCCCCATCAAACACTCACGCTTTCGGCAATTTTTAAACTCCAGAAAACATTCCTCAATAAATACAATAAAAATCATGCGCTTACGATGAAAAATCGCAAACCGCCATCGCGCATTAACTCGCCATCCTCCACCTACAATTTTCTCAACAAACATTACAAAAAATTACCAATTAATGCCGGTTTAAATATACGATGGCGCACCGATTCGTTCTTACGTTTCCCCGACGCCTCCCGTGAACCCCGGCATGCGTCGCGCGGGAGGCCGCATGCAGGCGAATCGCGACGAGGCCGCCCGGATCACCGCGAGCGGACTCGACAGCCGTTCGTCGCAGGATCGCCTTTCAACCGGAGCCCACCCATGCCAACGAACACGCCTGTGAATAGCGGCGCGAACGCAAACAGCCTGATGCAACAGGCGGCGCAATCGATCATCAACGGCTCGACCGGCAATCCGTCGATGGACGTCGGCACGCTGGTCAAGACGCTGGTGAACGCGAAGACGGCCGGCCGTGCCGCGACGCTTGCCGCGTCGCAAGCGACCGGCAGCACGCGGATTTCCGCATTCGGCGCACTGTCTTCGGCGCTGGGCGCGCTCCAGGCGGGCCTCGCATCGCTGACGAACGGCGGGCTGCAGTCGACGTTCAACGCCGTCGCGAGCGGCAAGGGCCTGACCGCGACGGCGGGTGCGGGCGCGGTCGCCGGCACCTATACGGTCGGCGTCACGCAGATCGCGACCGCGCAGGCGCTGTCGTCGACCGGTTTCAACGGGACCAGGGCACTCGGTACCGGCACGCTGACGCTGTCGCTCGGCAGCCAGTCGTTCACGGTCGCGGTCGGCAGCACGAACAACACGCTGTCGGGCATCGCGGCCGCGATCAACGCGGCGTCGAACAACCCGGGGATCAGCGCGACGGTCATCAACGGCACCGACGGCGCGCACCTCGTGCTCGCATCGTCGAAGACGGGCGCGGCGAACGCGATCAGCGTCGCGGTCGGCAACGTGGCCAACGACAACGGGCTGTCGAGCCTCGGCGTCACGTCGACGGCCGACACGGCCGGCGGCGCGTCGAAGATCGAATCGGCGAACAGCGCGGCCGCGTGGCGGCAAAGCGCGGTCGCACAGGATGCGAGGTTCACGATCAACGGGATCGCGTCGACCAGCGCGAGCAACGCGGTGTCGGGTGTGCTGACGGGCATCACGCTGAACCTGTCGGCGGCCGCGGTCAGCGCGACCGATACGCAGACGCTGACGGTCAGCACCGACACGAAATCGCAGGCGGCGACGATCACGAATTTCGTGAGCCTGTACAACACCGTCGTCAAGACGATGGGCGCGCTGACGAGCTACACGGAAGGCGCGAGCGCACAAGGCGCGCTGATCGGCGATTCGACGCTGAACACGATCCGCAACTCGCTCGCATCGAGCGTCGCGCGCGGCGTCGACAGCGGCGGCACCGGGAAGGGCGGCGGGCACGCGAACCTGCTGTCGATCGGCATCAAGCTCGAGCGGGACGGCACGCTGAGCGTCGACAGCGCGAAGCTCGGCGACACGCTGTCCGCCAACCCGGCGGCGGTCGCGCGCCTGTTCAACCCGACGAACGGGATCGGCACGCGCCTGACCGAGCAGATCACGCAATTTACGAAGAAGAACGGAATGATCGACGTGCGCACGACCGCACTGAACGCCGATCTGAAGCGCATCACGCAGCAGCAGTCCGATCTGTCCGACTACGCTGCGCAATTGACCAAGCAGTATCAAGCGCAGTTCACGGCACTCAACACGCTGATGGCCAGGATGAATTCGAACTCGCAGTACCTGACGCGGTTGTTCGGCGGCGCAAACAGCAACGGCACGCTGGCGAAAAGATGAACGGCCGGGCCCCGCGGTGACCGCTTCGGCGGTTCCCGCGCAATGGTTCGAGCGGGTCGAGCCGTCAGCCGAGCCCCTCGACGCGGTCGGCGAACAAATCGATCGCACGCGACACCTGACGCCCGAAATAGCCCGGCCGTTCGCGCTCGTATGCGCGCAGCAACGTCGTGCATTCGCGCTCGGCCCAGCGCCAGACCGGGCCCTGCTTCGCGAATACGGGATGATCGTGCAACTCCGCCGGCACCGCGTGCTCGTCCTCCCAGCCCCAGAAATACGCCTGGTACGCGCGGGCGAACGGCATCCCCAGATTGTTCGCGACGGTCTCGTCGTGGCGCAGCGTGAAGTCGACGATCTCCTTGCGCACGCGGCCGCCGACGTCGTCGTGGCGCGCTTCGATCCAGCAGTGATACCGCGCGAGGTGCGACAGATGCCGCGCGGTCCGGCGCCGCTCGCGTGTCGTGCACAGCGCGTACAGGTTGCCGCCGCCGAAATCCATCACTTCGCCGCCCGCGAACGGCCGGTAAGCCTTGCCGGTCAGCAGCGTCAGCACCTGCGCGCCAACGATCGCGTAGTCGGCGCACCGCATGTAGCCGCTGCGCGTCGTCGCTTCCGATACGCTCCGATGGACGACCTCGTCGATCACGGCGTGCAGCATGGCATCTACCGGCGCCGCCAGGATCGGTGGCTGGCTAGTCGTCGTCACTGGTTGCATCGGAAACGAATACGGATTCAACGGTTCATCGGTAAAAAACGCTCCGAGGCATAATATTACGAACCGTTACAAGAACCGATAGACGGATTGAGCAGATTTGTATGCTTTTGTCGTGCGGTGACGGAGCGTGCCGGACAGGTCACCGGACGCCACCGAAGCAGTACGCAGCGCAGAAGTCGGACGCGCGTCGGCGCCGCGCTCGTGGAGCGCGGGCGGTTCGATTTTGTGATGCGGTGGATGAAGGCCGGACGGCGTGTCCGCGGTGCACCGCCGTTCGTGGCAACGGGCATCGTGCCCGTCCCGGCCGGCTACCGCAGTGGTGTGGTCGCGGCAGGCGGCATTGCCGCCACCGATGTAATCTGGAATCCCGATGGTTTAGTTGCGTTACGCACCCGGCACGAACGCGGCGCCGGGCTCATACCGTCCGGGACGTTGCAGGTACGCCGCCAGCACCGCACGGCGCGCCGCATCCGCTATTGCGCGGCGATCCGCCGGCGGAAATGCTCGGTACCGGCCACGATCTTGTCGAGCACCGCATCGAGCGCCCAGAATCGTTCGCGCACGTCGTAATCGATCGCGCGGCATTTGATCGACCCGAAGGTGCCGATCCGCTGATGGTAGATCTTCGCGAGCGCCGGGTAGCCCAGCGCTTCCGACACCGCCGACACGACCAGGAACGTCGACAGTTCGTCGGCCAGCGCCGGGTTCGCGTCTCCTTGCGTGCGCAACCACCGGTAGAGATCCGGATGGAAGTTGGTGAACACGCCGTTGAAGCCCGCGGACCCCGCCTTCATCGCGTCCCACGCAATCGCGGCGTTCGCGTTCAGGATCTTCAGCGGCGATCCCGCGGCGAGCGCGACGCGCCGCTTCACCGTCTCGAGGTCGCAGCTCACGTCCTTGAGCATCACGAACCGGCCCGTGTCGATGCACGCGCGCAGTTCGTCATCCGAAAGAAGCCGCCGGTAAGGCGCCGGACACTCATACAGGCCGAGCGGCAGATCCGACGGCAGTCGCGCGAGCAGCCTGTGCAGATGGTCGAGCAGCGCGGCGCTGCCCTTGTGCTGCGGATCGAGCCGGTTGGTCACGAGCACGACGCCCTGCGCACCCGATTCAGCCGCCGCGCACAGTTCGGCGACCTGCGCGTCGAGATCGTCGCTGACGTGCCCCGATGCGACGACGGGCACGCGCCCGGCCACCCGATCGACCACGAAGCGCGCCAGTTCCGCGCGTTCGGCAAGACTCAGGAACTGCATCTCGCTCGATTGCGCGACCGCGAACAACGCATCCGCGCCGTGCGCCAGATACCATTCGATGAGCCGCTCGAGCCCCGCGTAGTCGATCTCGCCGGCATCGTCGAACGGCGTCAGCATCACCGGTACGATCCCCTCGATGGTCACGTTCGCTTGCTGCTGGTGTTGCATCTGTTTCTCCTTCCTTCAGTGAATGCGTGTACAAGCTGCGTGCTCAGGCCGGCAACGGTCCGTGCGCGGCATTCGCCGCCTGCTCGGGAATCGGCTTGCGCACCAGCAGCAGGTAAGCCATCGCACCGGCGAACGCGATCGCCGCGGCGGTCAGCAGCGCGGGCACGAACGACCACTTCTGCGCAATGATGCCCGTCAGGATCGGCGCGAGCGCGCCGCCGATGAAACCGCCGAAATTCTGGATCGCGCCGAGCGATGCGACACGGCTCGGCGGCGCGGCCGCCGTCGCGAGCGCCCACGACGAGGCCGACGCCGCATTGGCGAGGAAGATCACGACCGAAATGCATGCGAGCGCGACCGCGTTGCTCTGCACGAGCGCGGCCGGGATCGTGAACGCGACCATCCCGAGCATCGCGACCACCACCGCATTGCGCCGGCTCACGACCGGCGAACGGCTGCGACGCGTGACCACGTCCGACAGCCAGCCGGCGACCAGCGAGCCGACGAACCCGCACAGGAACGGCACCGACGCGGCAAACCCGGTGCGGATCAGGCTCATGTGCCGCTCCATCGTCAGGTACCCGGGCAGCCAGGTCAGGTAGACCCAGTTCAGATACACGGAACCGAAAAAACCGATCAGCATCCCCCAGGTCGTGCCGTGCGAGAACAGGCTGCGCCATTCGCCGAAAGTCAGTTTCGGCGCCGCGACGACGCTCTGCGCATCGGCATCGAGATAGCTGCGCTCGTCCACGGTCAGTTGCGCGCGCACCGGATCGCGGTACAGCGCAAACCAGACGACGGCGACGACAAGACCCGCGGCGCCCGTCGCAATGAACGCCCAGCGCCAGTCGAACGATGCGACGAGGATCGACAGCAGCAACGGCGCGAGCGCGGTGCCGAGCGGCGACGCGGCGTTGAAGATCCCGGTCGGCGTGCCGCGCGCACGCAGCGGAAACCAGTTGCTCACCACCCGCGCGGCCGACGGGAACTGCGGCGCCTCGCCGATGCCGAGCACGATGCGCGCGACGATGAACCAGCCGAAGGTGGACACGATGCCGCCGGCCGCCTGCGCGAACGACCAGACGATCAGCCCGATGCCGAGCAGCCGGCGCGGACCGATGCGGTCGACGAGCCCGCCGACCGGAAACTGGCACAGCGCATAGCTCCACGAGAACGCCGACAGCAGCAGCCCCATCTGCGCGAGCGACAAGCCGAGATCGCCCCGGATCGCCGAGCTCGCGACAGCCAGCGTGCCGCGATCGAGATAATTGACGATCCCGCTCGCCATCAACAGCGCGAGCGCGATGCGTTGCCCGCGCCGGATACGCGGCGGCGCGTGCGGAACAGTCTGGTTTTCGCTCATTACGTTTGTCTCCATGTCTCGGGTATCGGCCGGTTCCGGCCATTCCGTCGCTTGCGGAATTCAGGTATCCATACGTGTCACTTCTTCGCGCGTCGGGATCGAGGTCTGCGCGCCGTAGCGCGTGACGCTGATCGCGGCCGCACGCTGACCGAAGCCGATCGCGTCGTCCATCGACGCGCCGTCTGCGCGGGCGGCCGCGAACCCGCCGACGAACGTGTCGCCGGCCGCGGTCGTATCGACGGCCGTCACCGACATCGCACGATGGCGGCCGTTCCCTGCACTGCCGCGCCAGCACACGCCGCGCGCGCCGAGCGTGACCAGCACGTTGCCGACGCCCTTCGCGCACAGCGCATCGGCGGCGCGCACGGCCGACGCATCGTCGCCGACGGCGATGCCGGTCAGCGACTCGGCTTCGGTTTCGTTGACGACGAGGTAGTCGACTCGCGCCAGCAACGCGTCGAACAGCGGCTGCGCAGGCGCGGGATTGAGCAGCACCGGCGTGTGGCGCGCGCTCGCACAGGCAATCGCGCGCGCCACGGTCGCGATCGGCACTTCGAGCTGGCATACCAGCAGCGCCGCCCCGGCGATCATTTCGCGCGCCGCGTCGATCCGGCCGGCGTCGAGGCACGCATTCGCGCCGGGCACGACGACGATGCTGTTCGCGCCGCCGTCGTCGACCGTGATCGCGGCAACGCCGGTCGACGCGCCGCCGATGCGATGCAGGTGCGTCACGTCGATCCGTTCAGCCGCCAGCGCGCCGTGCAGGCGCGCACCGAACGCGTCGTCGCCGACGCAGCCGATCATCGCGACCGACGCACCCAGACGCGCGGCCGCGACCGCCTGGTTCGCCCCCTTGCCGCCGTGAACGGTCTGGAATTCAGTGCCGAGCAGCGTCTCGCCCGGCACCGGCAGACGCGGCGCACGCGTGACGAGGTCGATGTTCACGCTGCCGACGACAGCGATATGCGGCGAACGGGCGCTGTTCATGTCTCGATGTAACCGCTTACATTTGAAGTGGACAAAACGGCCGGGAAGGCCGTCGTCGATGAAAATTTCGCGATACGGATGGGATATGTGTCTGACATAATACGGAACACCATCAAGATAGCGCTTACATTCTCACAGGATCGAATCGGGATGCAAGCGGGACCACCATGAATCGAGGGTAAACAATGACGCTTTTGACAGCGCGCAGCGTCGGCAACACCGCCACGCAGGGAGACGGCCGATGAGCACGCCCCCGTCCCGCGGCGGCGCGTCCCGTGCGCGCCGCGGCAGCGGCCGCTCGGTGCTCGGTGACGTCGCGAAGCTGGCCGGCGTGTCGACCGCGACCGTCTCGCGCGTGTACAACGATCCCGGCAAGGTGTCGGCCGACGTGCAGCAGCGCGTGCGCGACGCGGCGCGCGCACTGAACTGGATTCCGAATGCGGCCGGCCGTGCGCTCGCGTCCACGCGCACCCACATCACCGGCGCGATCATTCCAACGCTCGACGACCAGGTGTTCGCGTCGCAGGTCGCGGGCATGCAGACGATCATGGCCGAGCACGGCATCACGCTGTTTCTCGGCTGCTCGAACTACGATCCCGCGCAGGCGCTGGCGCAGGTGCGCGCGATGCTGTCGCGCGGCGTCGAAGCCGTATCGCTGGTCGGCGAAGCGTATCCGCCGGAATTGTTCGAACTGCTTGCGATGCACGGCGTGCCGTACGTCGTCACGTACTCCTATCGCGACGACAGCCCGCACTGCTGCATCGGCTTCGACAACCGCGCGGCGTTCGCGCGGCTCACCACGCACCTGCTCGACCTCGGGCACCGCGATTTCGCGATCATCATGCAGCCGTCGGCCGACAACGACCGCGTGCAGGCCCGCCTGCGCGGCATTCACGAAACGCTTGCCGCGCACGGGCTCGCGGTGCGACCCGTGCATCAGCACGAAGGCGCAGCCACGATCGCGTTCGGGCGGGCGAGCCTGCGCGCGATCGCCGACAGCGACGCGGCGACGCGGCCGACGGCCGTGATCTGCGGCAACGACGCGCTCGCGCTCGGCGCGTTGCTTGAGGCGCAGGCGCTCGGCATCGACGTGCCCGCGCAATTGTCGATCACCGGGTTCGACGACATCGCGCTCGCGCGCGAGATCCGGCCGCCGCTGACGACGATGTGGGTCGACACCGATGCGATCGGGCGGCAGGCCGCGCATGCGTTGCTCGACGCGCTCGAGAACGGCGCAACCGGGCCCGGTCGAGCCGTCGTGCCCGAGTTGCGGATACGGGAATCGGTTGCACCGCCGAAGCAGGCGCAAGCGGGCGCATCGCGCAAAGAATGAAGACGCGTCGAGCGGCTCCGGCCGCCCCGCGCGCTCACTGCATCACGTCGATCGGCAGCGTCCTGTCGAGATTGTCGTGCCACGCCTGGATGGTCTTCGGCACGGTTTTCTTCCACGCCTGCGCGTTCGAGTAATAACGCATCCGGACCTTGTTCTGCGCATCGAACACGAGCAGCCCGATCCACAGATCGGTACCGCGGCTCATCACGATCGCCGCGTTCGTCGTCGCGATACCGCTCACCCAATACGACTTCACGCGTGCATTCAGCCCGTCGAGATCCTTTTCGTCGGCGCTGTCATTGACCATGTCGACGAGCGTCGGGTAGTCGGCGCCAAGCAGCTTGTGCGCGATCGCGTTCTGCGTCGCGTCGGTCACGACCTTGAGGCTCAGCAGGTCGGCCTGCGGTTTGGCCTGGAACTGCGACGCGGTCACGTAGTCGCCCGCGTAGACGACGCCCGCACCGGCGCCGCAATCGAAATCCCCACCCTGTTGCGTGACGCGGATGCGCCCGCCCTTCCGGTCGAAATCGAGCCGGCATTTGTCGTTGCGGTAGGTGCCGCTGTCGCCGTGCAGCACGATGTCGCCGTCGAGCCCGCCGGTATTCGCGCCGTTGTTGGCACCCAGCTCGAAATGCAGCCGCGGCGCCGTGCCGGTGAACGTCAGGACGCCGCCGACCGACGGGTTGTCGCTCGTCAGGTACCGGGTCTGCTGCCAGCGATCGGCGGCAAGCGACGTGCCGTTCAGGCTCGCGAGCCGTTCGCGATAGCGGTCGCCGAGGCACGGCGCTTCGGTGCCGCACTGGTCGCGCTGCTTGAGCCACTTCAACTGTGCGGCCTTCAGCCCGGCCGTATCGCCGCCTTTCGCGAGCGCCTTCTTCCACGCCGCTGCAAGGTCACCGTCGAGCTTCGACAGCGCGGCGTCCGCGCAGATCGTCTTCTCGGTCGGCGAAGCGGCCTTCGCGCAGTCGAAGCCGGCCGCATGCGTGGCGATCGGCAACAGCGTCAGCAGCGCGGCCGCCGCGATGAATCGCAGGTGCAAGTACCGCGTATCACATGCGGGAATCGCGGCTTGCCCGCGCGCGTTCGATCGGTTCTGGATGGTCATCGGCTTGGCTCGTCGCTGGGTCGCGCGCCTGTAGAAGCTACCTGCACGCGACATTCAAGGTAAAAAACGCCCGGCCCGACATGCGACGCATGCCGTCGCCCGCCGCAGCGTAACCCGAATGCGCGACGCCGATCAATCGACGTTCGATGTCATCGCAACCGTTCCGGCGGCCACGCTGCATTGCACGATGCCGTCGCGCAATGCGGCTTCGACGACGGCATCGATGATCCCGATGAACACCATTACGCCATCGCGATCGTGCGCGGGTGCGGCAGGCGGCGCCTGCGCGGCATCCAACGTCGAAGCCGGTTACGGTGCGAGCAAACTTCAGCCGTCGAACGGCACCAGCTCGTAACTCGTGCTCCGGCCGCCGGACGACGAGCGAAGCAGCACACCGTGCTCGACGAGTTCCGTGATGTCGCGCAGCGCCGTGTCTTGCGAACACTTTGCGAGAGCTGCCCACTTGGTGGTCGTCAACTTCCCTTCGAAGCCGTCGAGCAAGCGATTCATGACCTTGACCTGACGCTCGTTCATCGCGAAGCCCGCACATCGCTGCCAGAAGCGCGCCTTGACCAAGACCGCGTCGAGCGTCGTGTGAGCGTGATCGACGGCCCTGCCGAGTGCATTCAAAAACCACGCGAGCCATTCGGTGACGTCGAGCGAACCGCGCTGCGTACGCTCCAGCACGTCGTAATACACGTCACGCTCGCGCTGGATTTGCGCCGACAGGCTATAGAAGCGCTGCGGACTCCGATCGGCGCGCGCCAGGACCAGATCCCCGAGCGCTCGCGCGATACGGCCGTTGCCGTCGTCGAACGGGTGAAGCGTGACGAACCACAGATGGGCCAGGCCGGCGCGGATCAGTAAAGGCTCGACCGGCGCGGCATTGAGCCACGCGAGAAAGCGCCCGACCTCGTTCGCGAGACGCGCGGCGGGCGGTGCTTCGAAATGCACGCGCTGTCGGCCGATCGGCCCGGACACGACCTGCATCGGCCCGCTCGCATCCGTACGCCATGCGCCGACCGCGATCCGCGACATCCCGGAATAGCCGGTCGGGAAAAGGGCTGCATGCCATCCGAACAGACGGCTTTCGGTGACCGGCGTCGCCGAATGGGTCGTCGCATCCAGCACCATGTCGACCACGCCCTCGACGTGGCGATCGACCGGCGCCAGTGCGCCGATATCGACCCCGAGCCGGCGTGCAATCGACGATCGGACCGATGCGACGCTCAGGTTTTCGCCCTCGATGGCGCTGGTCTTGACGACGTCCTCCGTCAGCGCGACCAGGCTGGCCTCATCGCGCAGCGCCAGGCCGATATCCGCCAGCCGCCCGGCCAGCATGCCTTGCGCACGGCTGACGTCGGCGAGTGACGTGGCGAGTGCCGGGAGGTCGAAGCGCCATGCGGGCCAGTCGGCCGCCTCCCAGACGAAGGTGTAATCTCCGCTCATGATGCGGAGATTACCCCACCGATTCACCGCATGGCTCAATATTCTCCGCAATATCTGCGGAGAATAACGCGTCTATTCACCGCACCTCGCCCACTACCGCCGCCTGCCCGCCCCGCCCTTCGCCGCCGGCGCAGCCTCGCCAAGCCGTTCCGCGAGAAACCCGATGAACGTGCGCAGCGTGACGAATCCTTCGCGGTGCTGCGGAAACACCGCATTGAGCGTGATCGGCGGCGGCGCATACGCTTCGAGCACCGGCACGAGCGCGCCGCTGTCGAGCGCCGCGCCGACGATGAAGTGCGGCAGCAGCACGATGCCGAGCCCCGCGATCGCCGCGTCGCGCACCACTTCGCCATTGTTCGCGACGAGCGGCCCCTGCACGTCGAACGTGCGCGCCGCGCCATCGACGCGGAATTCCCAGCCGACGCGCCGCTCGCGCCCGTACAGCAGGCACGTGTGGCCGGCGAGATCGGCCGGTGTTTCGGGCGTGCCCTGCCGCTTCAGATAGGCAGGGCTCGCGCACGCGATCATCCGCCACGCGCCGAGCGGGCGCGCGATCAACGTCGAATCCTCGAGCGAGCCGATCCGCAGCACGAGATCGAAGCCCTCGCCGATCAGGTCGACGCGCCGGTCGGTCAGGTCGAGGTTCAGCCGCACGGCCGGGTGCGCGGACAGGAATTCGGCGATCAGCGGCGACACGTGCGTGATCCCGAACGACAGCGGCGCGCTGATCTTCAGCGAACCGTGCAGCTCGGTGCTGCGCACCGACATTGCCTGCTCGGCGTCGGCGATCTCCGCGAGGATCCGCTGCGCCCGCGCATAAAACTCCTGCCCCGATTCGGTCACCGCGAGATTGCGCGTGTTGCGGTGCAGAAGCCGCACGCCGAGCGACGCCTCCAGCGCCATCGTGCGCCGGCTGACGAACTGCTTGGACAGCATCAGCTGGTCGGCCGCCGCCGTGAAGCTGCCCGCGTCGACCGTCGCGACGAAGATCCTCAGATCGTTGAGTTCCATATTGTCTACTCCATAGCGACAGTCATTATCTCTACAGCCATTTATTTGTCAAATCGATTGACCTAAGATTCATCTCAACGAACGGCCGGACCCACTTCCGAGGCCCGGCGACTTCAAGGACAGAAATCATGATCGAAATCCGTGCAGCAAACCAACGTGGCCGTGCGGAGCATGGCTGGCTCAGCTCCCGTCATACGTTTTCGTTCGCGAATTACTACGATCCGAAGCAAGTCGGCTTCTCCGACCTGCTCGTGATCAACGACGACCGCGTCGCACCGGGCCGCGGCTTCGGCACGCACCCGCACCGCGACATGGAGATCCTGTCGTACGTGCTCGACGGCGCGCTGGAACACAAGGACTCGATGGGCACCGGGTCGGTGATCGTGCCGGGCGACGTGCAACTGATGAGCGCGGGCACGGGCGTGCGCCACAGCGAGTTCAACCACTCGCCGGACGCGGGGGTCCACTTCCTGCAGATCTGGGTCGGGCCGGCCGAGAAGGGTGCCGAGCCGCGTTATCAGCAGACGAACGTCGCGGCCGACGAAAAGCGCGGCAAGCTCACGCTGGTCGTGTCGCCGAACGGCGACGCCGGTTCGCTGAAGATCCGGCAGGACACGCGGATCTACGCGGGCCTGTTCGACGGCGATGAGCGCGCGACGCTGGAACTGGCACCGGACCGCTTTGCTTACGTGCACGTTGCACGCGGCAGCGTGACGGTCAACGGCGTGACGCTCGGCGAAGGCGACGGCGCGCGCATCCGCGGCGAACAGGCGCTGACGCTCGCCGACGGCAACGACGCCGAAGTGCTGGTGTTCGACCTGCGCCCGGTCGAAGTGACGGCCGAGTGGGCATAACACCCGTTCGGGAAACCGGGCCCCGCCGAACGCGGGGCCCTTTTAATCGGAGATTCGCATCATGGCCAAGGTACTCGTTCTTTACTACTCGTCCTACGGGCACGTCGAAACGATGGCGCAACACGTCGCGGAAGGCGCGAAATCGGTGCCCGGCGTCGAGGTCGCGCTCAAGCGCGTGCCGGAAACGATCCCCGTCGATCAGGCCAGGGCGATCGGCGTGAAGGTCGACCAGGCCGCACCGGTCGCCACGGTGGACGAACTCGCCGATTACGATGCGATCATCTTCGGCACACCGACCCGCTTCGGCAACATGGCCGGCCAGATGCGCACGTTCCTCGACCAGACCGGCGGCCTGTGGATGAAGGGCGCACTCGTCGGCAAGATCGGCAGCGTGTTCGCGTCGACCGGCACGCAGCACGGCGGCCAGGAAACGACGATCACGTCGTTCCACACGACGCTGCTGCACCAGGGAATGGTGATCGTGGGCGTGCCGTATGCGTGCAGCGGGCTCGTCAACATGAACGAAATCACCGGCGGCACGCCGTACGGCGCGACGACGCTCGCAGGCGCGGACGGCAGCCGCCAGCCGAGCGCGAACGAACTCGAAATCGCGCGCTACCAGGGCAAGCACGTCGCGGAACTCGCGAGCAAGCTCGCGTCGTAACGCGTCGCACCATCCGGGAATCCGCCGGCCGCACACGGTCCGGCATTCCCGGGAAACCGCACACGAACGGACGGCGCCGGGGCAACCCGGCGCCGTCCGTTCGTGCGTGTTTGCCGGCCGTTACTGCCCCGAAGCCGGCGCGGCGGGCGCCGCCTTCGTCGCGGGCGCCTTCTGCACGGCGTTCTGCGGATAGTTGCTCTGGTCGTTGGTCAGCCGGTAGCCGCTGCCGGTGCCGATCGCCTTCAGGTCCGACGCGTGGCGCGCCCGGGCCGCCTTGCGTGCCGCCTTCTTCTGCGCCTTGTCGAGCTGCTTCTGCGTCGGCGCGGACGCCGGATCCTGTGCGTATGCCGCCGGCGCGGCGGTCAACAGCAGACCGAACGACGCCGTTACTGCTGCTGCCACTGAAACCACGCGAGATTTCTTCATGGCCGGATCTCCTTGTCGATTGTTGGTTGTGGGTCGAATATCAGCGCGCACGCGACGGCTTGCGACGACGGCGCCGATGCAACGTTAGCCGATCGCTGCGCAAATGTCCGTGTGCGTTCCTGAATTTTCCTGATAACGACAGCGATACATGCGCGCCGGGCACGCCGTCGTGTCGCCATGCCGTCCGCGCCCATCAGGGAAACCGATAACCCTGCGCTCAGACCCAGCGCGACAGCACCGGCAGCAGGATCGGCACGACGAACGCCGTCAGCACGCCGTTCAGCCCCATTCCGAGCCCGGCGAACGCGCCGGCCTCCTCGCTGACCTGGAACGCGCGCGCGGTGCCGATCCCGTGCGACGCGACGCCGAGCGCGAAACCGCGCACGGCTGGCTCGTCGATCCGCAGCGCGTTGAGGATCCCGCGCGCGCACACCGCGCCGAAGATCCCGGTCGAGATCACGAGCACGGCGGTCAGCGACGGAATGCCGCCGATCTCCGCGGCGACGGCCATCGCGATCGGCGTCGTCGCCGATTTCGGCGCGAGCGACGCGATCGTCTGGTGCGATGCGCCGAACAGCGCGGCGATGCCGACCGCCGACACGATCGCTGTCAGCGAGCCCGCGAGCAGGCCGACGAGCAGCGGCAGCGCGCTGCGCCGCAGCTTCGACCACTGCCGGTACAGCGGCAGCGCGAGCGCGACGGTCGCGGGGCCGAGCAGGAAATGGACGAACTGCGCGCCTTCGAAATAGGTCGGATACGGCGTATGCGTGATCGTCAGCAGCACGACGATCAGCGCGACCGCGATCAGCACGGGGTTCGCGAGCGGGTTGAAGCGCGCCCGTGCATAAACGGCCTGCGCGAACAGATATGCGATCAACGTGATGGTCAGGCCCAGCAGCGGGGTCGCCGCGAGATAGACCCAGATCGCGCCGAGTTTCGGGAAGGCCGTCATTGCGTGCGCTCCGCGGTGCCGTCCGCGCGGCGCTGGCGCCGCAGCAGCGCACGCGTGACGAGCGCCGTCACCGCGATCGCGAGCGTGGTGCTCACCGCCAGCGCGACGACGACCGCCACCGCATCGCCGCGCACGCGGTCGGCCGACACCATGATGCCGACGCCGGCCGGCACGAACAGCAGCGACAGGTGGCGCAGCAGTTCGAGCGCGGTCGGCTCGATCACGTCGGCCACCTGCGGGCGCAGCATCACGAAGCCGAACAGCAGCAGCATGCCGATCACCGGGCCCGGCACCGGCAGGGCGAACAGATAGGACACGCCTTCCCCTAGACACTGGAAGACCAGCAAGACCGCGAACGCCTGCAGCATGAACCGCTTCTCCCGAAGTTGGCCGCGAGTCCGCGCGGCCGCCGGGCCGGCGGCTTGCGGCGCCGGCGTGAACGATATGCGCGATCGTATCAACAATGCATGCGGCTGGTCGCGACGGCGCAATCGCACGATTGCGAGATCCCGGTTCCGCCGTTTCAATCCGGTCGGATCAGCCAGGAGAGCGGGCGGAACCGGGCGAGACGAAGGAGCGATCGCGCGACGGTCCGGACGCGAGTGGCGTCGCCTTTCGCCACGCCCGTCGTCCGCACGCAAAAACGGCGGGCATGAGCCCGCCGCTTCGTCGTTCGCATTCGAATGCATTCTTTCGAATTCGAATGCCATCCGCCGCGTTACTTCAGCCGCGTCGCGATTTCATTCGCCAGCGCCTTCGTCGCGGCCTTCGTCGGTGCATCCGCGGCCAGCGCGTTCAGCAGACCGAAATCATGAATCGTGCCGTCGTAGCGCGTGGTCGTCGCGTCGACACCGGCCGCGTCCAGCTTGCGGCCGTACGCTTCGCCTTCGTCGCGCAGCACGTCGAACTGCGCGACCTGGATCAGCGCGGGCGGCAGGCCCTTCAACTGCACGGTGCTCGCACGCAGCGGCGACGCGTAGATGTCGTTGCGTTGCGCTTCGTTCTTCGTATAGGCGTCCCAGAACCACTTCATCATCGGCCGCGTCAGGAAGTGACCCTGCTGATACGCGTTGTACGAGCCCGTATTGAAGTCGTGGTCCGTGACGGGCCACATCAGGCCCTGGAAGCGGATCGCGGGGCCGCCCTTGTCCTTCGCCATCAGCGACACCACGGCCGCCATGTTCCCGCCGACGCTGTTGCCGACCACCGCGAGGCGGCTGCCGTCGACACCGATCTCCGCGCCGTGCGCGGCTACCCACTTCGTCGCCGCATACGCCTGGTTGATCGCGACCGGGTAATGCGCTTCCGGCGACGGCGTGTAATTCACGAATACCGCGACGGCGCCCGACTGCACGACGAGATCGCGCACGAGGCGTTCATGCGTCGGGAAGTCGCCGAGAATCCAGCCGCCGCCGTGGAAGAACATGAACACCGGCAGCGTGCCCGTCGCGCCCTGCGGGCGAACGATCGTGATCGGCACCGCCAAGCCGTCCTGCTCGATCGTGCGGTTCGACACGTCGATGCCCGACAGGTCGACCTTCGCGCCGTTCTGCGCGTCGACCAGCACCTGGCGTGCCTTCGCGGGGCTCAACGTTTCGAGGCCGGGGCCCTTCTGGCCGTTCAGCGCGGCGAGGAACCCGCTCGTCGCCGCGTCGGGCCGGACGGCTTCGGCGCCGGCGGCGAATGCGGCGGACGCGGTGGACAACGTGGCTGCAACAGCGGCGGCGATCAGCAGCGGCTTGACGATCTTCATGACGAAACTCCTTGGCTTAACCGGTGAATGGCGATCAATGGTTCGTAGTACGTGCGATCAGACGAGCGTCAACGTGACGTCGATGTTGCCGCGCGTCGCGTTCGAGTACGGGCAGACGACGTGTGCACGGTCGATCAACGTTTGCGCGGCGTCGCGATCGAGGCCCGGCAGCGAGATCTTCAGTTCGACTTCGATGCCGAAACCGTTCGGGATCGCGCCGATGCCGACGCTGCCTTCGATGGCGGCATCCGCGGGGATCGCGATCTTGTCGCGGGCCGCGACGAACTTCATCGCACCGATGAAGCACGCGCTATAGCCGGCCGCGAACAGTTGCTCGGGGTTCGCGCCTGCGCCGCCCGCGCCGCCGAGTTCGCGCGGCGTGGTCAGCTTCAGGTCCAGGCCGCTTTCGGGCACCGTGGCACGGCCGTCGCGGCCGCCGGTGGCTTTTGCATGGGCGCGGTACAGCACTTTTTCGATCGACATGACAGACTCCTTTTCAATCAGTGAATGAAACAGCTTTCCAACCCGGGACCGCGCGCCGACAGCCTGGCCGCCGGCGTCACGCCCGTTTATCTACTCATAGATAGATAAACATCCCCAAAAAATGCAGGCGGGCAATCCATCTGCCCCGATCATCTATCTACCAACAGATAGATAACAAAGCCCAATAAAAGGCGGCGAACCGCCTGACTGCTTGCCCCGTCCGTCAGGACCGGGTTTTCCAGACAGCCTCGACATCCTCGAGACGCGCCCGTGTGTGAAACAGCCGGCTGGCCAGCACGCTGCCCTGGAACGCCGCGTACAACGCGCGCGCCGCCGTTTCGGGCTTGCCGCTGAACCGCAGCGTGCCTTCCTTCGCGCCCTGCGCCAGCAATTCCGCAAGCCAGCTCTCGTTGGCCTTGAAGAATGCCTGCACGGCCTGCCGCACGTTCTCCGGCAACGATTCGATGTCGGCCGCGAGCATCCCGCACAGGCAGATCTGGTTGCCGTCGCCGAGCGTCCGGCCGAACAGCTTCGTGTACAGGCTCAGCTTCACGTCGGCCGGCAACGCCGGATCGATTGCCCGCATGGCCTCGAGGACTTCGTCGCTATACGCCGCTACCGCTTCCAGCACGAGGTCGTCCTTCGACGGGAAGTAATAGTGGATGCTCGACGTCTTCACGCCCACCAGGTCGGACAGGTCTCGATAGCTGAAGCCGTTGTAACCGCGCAGCATCATCAGCGTGATCGCGTGGTCGAGAATCTGTTCGCGGACGGTCGGTTTCGTTTCCATGGATCGAACTTTATCTACTCATAGATAGACAGTCAAGGACTTTTTTTGGGGCGGGATGAAAAGTCGCGAAAGCCCGGCGGTGCGGGCACGCGCCGCCCCGCCCAGCCACGGCTGCTTACAACCGGCCTGCAGCCCGATCGAATCGATGCGACACTCGCAGCCGGGCGACGCGACCACGACGCAATCGTCGGTCGGTACGGAGTGCGCGCCAGCACCCCGACATCGCGTCGCGCCCGGCACCTGCATCACCGGTCCGCCCGCTGCGTCGGACCGAATAAGGAGAACAGTCGATGTACTCGTGGTTTGAACGGCGCCTGCCGACTTTCCCGCTCGAAGATCCCGTCACGCCGCCGAAGGGATTCTTTTCGTTCGTCTGGGCGTGCACGAAAGGCGCACGCGGCTGGATTCTGCTGATCGCGCTGACGTCGGCCGCGCTGGCTGCGTACGAAGCCGCACTGTTCGCGATGATGGGGCGCGTGGTCGACTGGCTGTCGTCGTCGGCGACGCCGGCGGAGTTCGGCGGCCGCCACTTCGGCACGCTTGCCGGCTTCGCGGCGATCCTCGTCGGCAGCGCGCTGCTGATCGTGCTGCATACGATGGTCAAGCACCAGGTGCTCGCGATCAACTTCCCGATGCGGCTGCGCTGGCTGTTTCACCGGCTGATGCTCGACCAGAGCCTGTCGTTCTATGCGAACGAGTTCGCCGGCCGCGTGACGACCAAGATCATGCAGACCGCGCTCGCCGTGCGCGATGCACTGTTCATGTCGGTCGACGTCGTGATCGGCGTTGCCGCGTACCTGATCGGCATCCTCGCGCTTGCAGCGAGCTTCGACTGGCGGCTGATGATTCCGCTCGCGCTGTGGGCGCTCGGCTATGGCGCGGCGTGCGCGTTTTTCGTGCCGCGCCTGGGCGCCGTCGGCAGCCGGCAGGCCGACGCGCGCGCGCTGATGACGGGCCGCATCACCGACGCGTATTCGAACATCACGACCGTGAAGCTGTTCTCGCATACGCGGCGCGAAGCCGACCACGCACGCCGCGCGATGGAAGCGTTCAAGGCGACCGGCGACGCGCAGATGCGGCTGGTCAGCGCGTTCGAGATCGTCAACCACCTGCTGTCGACGCTGCTGCTGGTCGGCTCGACCGGCCTCGCGCTGTATCTGTGGATGCATGGCGAAGCGAGCGCGGGCGTCGTCGCGGCCGTGATCGCGATGGCGCTGCGCCTGTCGAGCTATTCGCACTGGATCATGTGGGAGATGACCGAGCTGTTCGAGAACGTCGGCACGATCCAGGACGGCATCAACACGCTGACGAAGGTGCGCAGCGTGGTCGACGCGCCCGATGCGAAGCCGCTCGCGGTGCAGCGCGGCGGGATCGTGTTCGACAACGTGCAGTTCGCGCACGAGGACAACGACCGCGCGGTGTTCGACGGGCTGAACCTGACGATCCGGCCGGGCGAGCGGATCGGCCTGATCGGCCGCTCGGGTGCCGGCAAGTCGACGCTCGTGAACCTGCTGCTGCGCTTCTACGACGTGGGCGGCGGCACGATCCGGATCGACGGGCAGGACATCGCGCACGTGACGCAGGACAGCCTGCGCAGCGCGATCGGCATGGTCACGCAGGATACGTCGCTGCTGCACCGGACGATGCGCGAGAACCTGCTGTACGGTCGACCCGATGCAACCGAGCGAGAAATGCAGGACGCGGCCGCGCGCGCGGAGGCGGCCGAATTCATCGACCGGCTGCGCGACCGCCACGGGCGCAGCGGCTACGACGTCGAGGTCGGCGAGCGCGGCGTGAAGCTGTCGGGCGGCCAGCGGCAGCGTGTCGCGATCGCGCGCGTGATGCTCAAGGACGCGCCGATCCTGGTGCTCGACGAAGCGACCAGCGCGCTCGATTCCGAAGTCGAAGTCGCGATCCAGCGCAGCCTCGACACGCTGATGAGCGGCAAGACGGTGATCGCGATCGCGCACCGGCTGTCGACGATCGCGGCGATGGACCGGCTGATCGTGCTCGACGAAGGGCGCATCGTCGAGGAAGGCACGCACCAGCAACTGCTGCAGGCGGGCGGCATCTATGCGGCGCTGTGGGCGCACCAGAGCGGCGGGTTCCTCGGCGAAACGGCGGAAGCGGAAGGCGCGGAGCAGTAGGCCGCTCCACGATACGTGCGACGCGCGGCCTCGTTGCCAGGGCCACGCGTCGCGCCGGGCACTACAACCGCACGACCGTCGATTTCAGCTCGGTGTATTTGTCGAGCGCGTGCAGCGACTTGTCGCGACCGTTGCCCGACTGCTTGTAGCCGCCGAACGGGAAGTTCAGGTCGTCGCTGCCGTCGCCGTAGCAGTTGACCCACACGGTGCCTGCGCGCAGGCGCCGCGCAACGTGGTGCGCCGTCGCGAGATCGGCGGACCAGACGGCCGCGGCCAGCCCGTATTCGGTGTCGTTCGCAATCCTCACGGCCTCGTCGACGTCGTCGAACACGATCACCGACAGCACGGGCCCGAAGATCTCTTCGCGTGCGATCTTCGCACCGGGCTTCACCTCGAACACCGTCGGCTCGACGTAGAAGCCGCCCGTCTCCTCGCGCACGCGCGTCCCGCCCGTCACGAGGCGGCCCTCGTCGCGCCCGATGCCGATGTAACCCATCACGCGATCGAGCTGCACACGATCGACGATCGCGCCCATCGTCACCGACGGATCGAGCGGATGCCCGGGCGCGAAACGCCGCGATGCTTCGACCAGTTTCGCGACGAATACATCCTTGATGTCGCGATGCACGAGCAAACGCGAGCCGGCCGTACACACTTCGCCCATGTTGAAGAAGATCGCATCGGCCGCCGCTTGCGCGGCGCGGTCGAGATCGGGGCAATCGGGCAGCACGATGTTCGGCGACTTGCCGCCCAGTTCGAGCCACACGCGCTTCAGGTTCGACTGCGCGGCGCACGCCATGATCTGCTGGCCGGTGCGCGTCGACCCGGTAAATGCGATGCAATCGACATCGCGATGCAGCGCCAGCGCCCTGCCCGGCTCCGCGCCGCCCGGCACGACGCTGAACACGCCGGGCGGCACGCCGGCATCGCATGCGAGCTGCGCGACGCGGATCGCGGTCAGCGGCGATTTCTCCGACGGCTTCAGCACGACACTATTGCCGGCCGCGAGCGCCGGCGCGAACTTCCACGCGGCCATCAGCAGCGGAAAATTCCACGGCACGACCGCCGCGACGACGCCGATCGGCTCGCGCGTGACGAGCCCGACGAGATGATGGTCCGCCGGCACGACCTCGCCGCCAACCTTGTCGATCGCTTCCGCATACCATTCGACGCAATGCGCGGCGGCCGGCACGTCGATCGCCGTGGTGTCGGCAATCGGCTTGCCGGTGTCGAGGGTCTCGAGCAGCGCGAGTTCGTCGAGATGTTCGCGCATCAGCGCGGCCCAGCGTTGCAAAACGGCCTTGCGGCCGCGCGGATTCATGCCGGCCCAGACCTGCGCGTCGAACGCGCGGCGCGCAGCCGCGACCGCGGCGTCGACATCGTCGCCGCCGCAATCGGCCACGTGCGCGAGCACGCAGCCATCGATCGGGCTCACGCAAGCGAAGGTCGCGCTGGCGTGCGCGTCGCGCGCTTCACCGTCGATGAACGCGCGCCCTTCGATCCGCAACACTGCCGCGCGGGCCTGCCAGTCTTCGAATGTCCGTTGATTCATGCGTATTCCCGTGAAAAGTCGCCCATTACGATCCGGTAACCGGATCGATCGGCGTGAAGATACCCGCGCGCGCCTCGATCGCCTCGCCCGCGGCGAGACACAGCGCCTCCTGGAAGCGTCCGGCGACGAGTTGCACGCCGGTCGGCACGCCGTCGCGAATGCCGGTCGGCACCGACAGCCCCGGTAGCCCGAGCAGCGCCGTCGCGAGCAGCGGCCCCTGCCGGCCGACGATCTCGCGCATCGCGTCGTCACCGTGCTGGTCGGCGTCGATCTCGAACGGCTGCGCGCACGACACGGGCATCAGCAGCAGCGGATAGCGCGTAAAGAACTGCTGCCAGTCGCGCAGCAGCGCGGTGCGCCGCGCGAGGCCGTTCATGTAGCCGGCGAGATCCAGCTGCGCCGCGAGATTGCGCTGGCTCGCGAACGCGGTGCGGATCGCCGCGTCGCCGTGCTGCATGATCACGTCGCCGAGCCCGCCGCGCGCTTCGTTGGTCACGAGGTCGAGCCACAGTTCGCACGCTTCGGCGATCCGCGGCGGTTCCGCTTCCTCGACGATGCAGCCGGCATCCTCGAGCCAGCGCGCGGCCTGCCGGATCGCGTCGACAACCACCGGATCGGACGGCACGCCCGGCAGCGCCGGACACACGGCCACGCGCGCGGGGAACGCGGCCTCGCGCGCGGCCGGTGCGACCGGCATCCACCATGCGTCGCGCGCGTCGCCGGCCGCCATCGCATCGAGTGCGAGCCGCAGGTCGCCGACCGTGCGCGCGAGCGGCCCCTGCACGGACGCGAGCTGCACCGCGAGCGTGCGGTCCTTCGACTGCGTCGGGTTGTACGCGGGGACACGCCCGGTGCTCGGCCGCAGCCCGGCCACGCCGCACGCATACGCCGGGTACCGGATCGAGCCGCCCAGGTCGTTGCCGTGCGCGATCGCGCCGATGCCGGCGGCCACCGCCGCGGCCGCGCCGCCGCTCGAACCGCCCGGCGTCAGCGCCGGATTCCACGGATTCGACGTGCGGCCGTGCAGCTCGTTGTCGGTAAACCAGCGATACGAAAACGCCGGCGCGTTGCTGCGCCCGATCACGATCGCCCCGGCCTTGCGCAGGTTCGCGGTCACCGGGCTGTCCTCGTGTGCGATCAGGTCCGAAAACGCGCGCACGCCGTTGGTCGTCGCGCATCCTGCCGTGTCGACGTTGATCTTCACGGTCACCGGCACACCGTGCAACGGGCCGAGCGGCGCGCCGCGCGCGATTGCTGCATCGGCGACGGACGCCGCCTGCAACGCGCTGTCGGCCATGACGTCGACGATCGCGTTGATGACGGGGTTCACCTGTTCAAGCCGCTGCAGGCAGCTGCGCGTGAGTTCCGTCGCCGACACGTCGCGCCGCGCGACATGCGCGGCCATCTCGGCCGCACTGAGACGCCACAATTCCTGGGTCATGGGTTGCTCCTCGTTGATCTCGATGGTTGTCGCAAGCCGGCCGCGCATCACGCGCGCGGCTGGTCGGCCAGCGGTGCATGCGACGCATAGACTTTGCGGCACGTTTCGACGACTTCCCACGTGCCGCGAAAACCCGGCGGGATCACGAACCGGTCGCCGGCGCGCAGCACGCGTTCGCGGCCGTCCGCATCGCGCACGATCGCGACGCCGCTCAGCATTTCGCAATACTCCGACTCGTCGTACTCGATCGTCCAGCGGCCAGGCGTGCATTCCCAGATTCCGCAACTGAACTGCCCGCACGGGCTGATGTAGTGATGCGACAGCGTCTGCATCGGGTTGCCGTCGAGCAGCAGCCCGCTCGGCACGCGGCTCTGCGTGAGCTTCGCCGGCGCCCGCATCAGGTCGACGAGGTTCGTGATGTTGGTCATGTTTGCCTCCAGGGCATGAGTGGTTCGAAATGTTGCGGTGCCGCGCGGCCGGGCGAGACGGCCCGCGCGGTTCAGAGCAGGTCCATCGTCCGGTGCCACGCCATCGCGAGCGCCAGCATCGGCGCGCGCAGCAGGCGCCCGCCCGGGAAGTCGCGATGGCGAATCCGGCCGAACAGGTCGAAGCGCGCGGCTTGCGTGTCGATCGCTTCCGCGATCAGCCGCCCCGCGAGGCCGGTCACGTTGACGCCGTGCCCGGAGAAGCCCTGTGCGAAATACACGGTCGGCTCGAGCCGGCCGAAATGCGGCGCGCGATTCATCGTCGCGTCGATCAGGCCGCCCCACGCGTAGTCGACCCGCACGTCGGCAAGCTGCGGAAACGTCTTCAGCATGTCGCGCCGCATCGCGGCCGCGAGGTCGCGCGGCGTGTTTGTCGAGCTGCTGGCCTTGCCGCCCCACAGCAGCCGGCGGTCGCGCGTCAGCCGGAAATAGTCGAGTGCCGAATTGCTGTCGCAGACCGCCGCGTCGGCCGGCATCGTCTCGGCCGCACGCGTGTCGCCGAGCGGCTCCGTCGCGATCAGGTAAGTCGCCACCGGAATGATCTTGCGCGCGAGCGCCGGCGCAAGCTGCCCGAGGTACGCATTGCCCGCCAGCACGACGTAGCGGGCGTCCACGTGCCCGTACGCGCACCTGACGCGGTGGTACGGCGCGGCACGCTCGAGCGCGAGCGCGGGCGTGTCCTCGTGGACCGTCACGCCGGCCTCGCGTGCCGCCCGCGCGAGGCCGAGCGTGTAGTTCAGCGGATGCAGGTGGCCGCTGTCGTCGTGACGCAGGCCGCCGACGTAACGGTCCGATGCGACGAAGTGCTGCATGTCGGCACGCTCGACGATTTCGTAGCCGCGATAGCCGAAGCGGCTTGCCGCGGTATCGCGCCATTTGCGCAGCGCATCGAGATGGCGCGGCTTGTTCGCGGCGGTCAGGTAGCCGAACGTCAGGTCGCAATCGATGCCGTGCCGCTCGACCCGCTGCCTGACGATATCGACCGACTCCAGCCCCATCGCCCACACGCGCCGGACGTCGTCGTCCGGCAGGTACGCCGAGAACGTATCGATGTCGCACGCGTACCCGGCAATCAACTGGCCGCCGTTGCGCCCGCTCGCGCCCCAGCCGATCTTCGACGCCTCGACGAGCACGACCGAATGGCCGCGTTCGGCGAGATCGAGCGCCGCGGACAGGCCGGTGAGCCCGCCGCCGATCACGCAGACGTCGGCGGTCACGCCCCCGTCGAGCCGCGGATGGTACACACGGCTGTTGACCGTCGCTGCATAGTACGACTGAACATGTTGCTGGTTTTTGAACTTGAGCATGAGTGAGACTCGCGAATGGCGTCGCGTCAGAATGCGTAGATGAGTTGGGTCGCGAGCAGGTCGTTCGACTTCGCATACGACCCGTCGTGACGCAGGAAGACCTTGTTGCTCGCCCAGTCGTGCCGGTATTCGACCTTCACCGTCACCTGCTGGGTCGGGTAGAACAGCAGGTCGAACGCGGCGGCCTGCCGTGTCGCGCCCTTGCACTCGAAGCCGACGCCGCCGTTCGCCTTCGACAGCGCAAGGCAGTCCGCGTCGATACCGAAGCCGTTGTTCGGATCCATCCCGTTGCCGTTCAAGCCGATCGACGAACCGCCGCCGCCGTTCTTCCGGTTCACGAGCAGGTCATAGCGCAGCGTCGCGCCCATCCGGCCGACCACCGGCGCGTTGAACTTGCGGTGCGCGAGCAGCGACAGCCCGAACCATTGCGCGAGCCCGCCGTTGAACGCGCCGTGCTGCTGCTGGCCATAGTCGATCTCGGCGTTGTACTGCGCGTCGGCGAGCGTGTAGGTCGCGTCGGCTTCGCCGAAGAAGAACGCGCCGTACGCACTCGGCGCGTTGCCGCCGACGCCGTAGCGCACGTTGCCGGTCGCCGGATCGATCGCGCTCGGCAGCGTCTGGCGGCCGATGTTGATCGAGCCGCCGATATCGAGCGCGCTGCCGTGCAGGTAGTCGACGCGCGCGGTGAAGGTCGGCACCTTGTTGCTCGTCGTGATCGGGTCGCCGAGCGCGTTGACGCCCGTCTGCGTGACCGCGCCCGCGCTGCGGAACTGTTCGTTGCCGACGAAGAACTTCCACGCCCAGTGGCCGTCCGCGCTCTGGTAGTTGATGCCCGCGCCGATCGACGAACCCGGGTCGGAGAAGTCGTACAACAGGTTGTGCGTGAGCGTGAGCATCTGGCTCGACTGCTGGTACTCGTAGCCGCCGAAGCCGAGCACGAGCCCGCCGACGAACGCCGTCGTGCCCGACAGCGGCACCGTGACGACCGCCGTGTTCACGATGTCGAGCCCGCTCGCGCCGCTGCCCGTCATCATCGACAGGCCCGCGCCGCGGTTCGGCATCAGCGTGATTTCCGCGGACGGCGCGGTCGGGCCGACGCCGAACGTCTTCTTGATGTCGAGGAATACGTCGCCGAACGTGCTGTTGTAGTACGTGTATGCGTTCTCATGGTTCGCGAACTGGAACGACGACGTGCCGGCGCCGCGGTTGTACATGTAGGTCGGGTCGAGGTAGCCGGTCACCGACAGCCCCGCGATCGGGCCGGTGCGCGCCGCGTCGGTCAGCGAATCGACCTTCAGTTGCTGGTTCGCGACCTGCTGGCGGATTTCCGTCACGTCGTCGTTGGTCAGCACGGCCGGCGCCTGCCCGTAGCCGGGCGCCGACGCGCCGGCCGCGGCCGCGCCGGTCGCCACTGGCGCTGCGTTGGATGCAACCGGCGCGGCCGCCGGTTTCGCGGCGAGTTGCGATTGCATCGCGCTCATCTGCCGCTGCAGCACGGCCAGTTGCTGCTGCAGCGCCCTGATCTGGTCGGCGCTCGAGTTCGCGACGGCGAGCCCCGGCAGCGCACCGGCGATCAGCGCGCACAGATACTTCTTCTTCATGGAAAGTCTCCTGGTCGTTCTTCACTTCACGGGATGCGGTGCGGGGGCGTGTCGGGGGTGCGCGGGCGACGGCCGCGCAGGCGGCAAAGCGGACGGTGAAGCAGGCGCAACCGCGACGGACGCCGCATGCCACGCACGCGCATCGCGCGCCTGCCGCCGCTCGCGGGCGAGCATCGCGCGGTTCACGACGACGACGCCGATCGTCACGACCGTGATGAACACCGTTGCGAGCGCATTCATTTCCGGATTCAGCCCGAGCCGCACGCGCGAGAACACGACGAGCGGCAACGTCGTCGAACCGGGGCCCGGCAGGAATGCGGACAGGATCACGTCGTCGATCGACACCGTGAACGCGAGCAGCCAGCCCGACACCAGCGCCTGCGCGATCAGCGGCAGCGTGATCACGAAGAACACTTTCCACGGCCTCGCGCCGAGGTCGAGCGCGGCTTCCTCGATCGAGCGGTCGAGCTCCTTCACGCGCGACTGCACGATCACCGCGACGAACGACAGGCACAGCATCACGTGGCCGATCCAGATCGTCAGCCAGCCGCGCCCGGCCGGCCAGCCGAAGGTCTGCTGCATCGCGACGAACAGCAGCAGCAGCGAGATGCCCTGGATCACTTCCGGAATCACCAGCGGCGCGTTGATCATCGCCGCATAGAGCGTGAAGCCGCGAAAGCGCCCCATGCGCGCCAGCACGAAGCCGGCCCACGTGCCGATCGCGACCGACGCGGTGGCCGTCAGCACCGCGATCTTCAGCGACAGCCACGCGGCCGCAAGCAGTTCGCCGTCGTGCAGCAGCGCGCCGTACCACTTCAGCGAGAAGCCCGACCACACCGTCACGAGCTTCGACTCGTTGAACGAATAGACGACGAGACTGACAATCGGCACGTACAGGAACAGGAAACCCGCGCCCAGCACGCACGCGGACAGGATGCGATTCGCGCGCGTCATTTCTGCGCCTCCGCTTCGGTCTGGCTGTAATGGAGCAGCGCCATCGGCACGAGCAGCAGCATCACCATCGTCACCGTCACCGCGGACGCCATCGGCCAGTCCATGTTGTTGAAGAACTCGTCCCACATCACGCGGCCGAGCATCAGCGTGTTCGCGCCGCCGAGCAGCTCGGGAATCACGTACTCGCCCACTGCCGGGATGAACACGAGCAGGCTGCCCGCGACGATGCCGTTGCGCGACAGCGGCAGCGTGATGCGCCAGAACGCGGACCACGGCGTCGCGCCAAGATCGTTGGCGGCCTCCAGCAGCGTGAGGTCCATCTTCACGAGGTGCGCGTACAGCGGCATCACCATGAACGGCAGATACGAATAGACCATGCCGATGTAGACGCCCGCGTCGGTGTGATACAGGCGCAGCGGCGTCGCGATCACGCCGAGTGCCGCCAGCGCGCGATTCAGCAGCCCGTCGTCCTTCATGATCCCGACCCACGCATACACGCGGATCAGGAACGACGTCCAGAACGGCAGCATCACGGCCATCATCAGCAGGTTGCGGCGGGCCGGCGCCGAGCGCGCGATGCAATACGCGATCGGATAGCCGGCCAGCAGGCACATCAGCGTCGACGCGGCGGCCATCTTCAGCGAGCTGACGTAGGTGTTCAGGTACAGGTCGTCCTGCAACAGCAGCGCGTAATGCTTCAGCGACAGCACGACCTGCACCGTGCCGGCCTCCAGCCGCGCAAGCGCGGTGTACGGCGGAATGCCGAGCATCTGGTCGGCGAAGCTGATCTTCAGCACCAGCACGAACGGCAGCGCGAAGAAGATCGCGAGCCACAGGAACGGCACGCCGATCGCGACGTTGCGGCCCGACGGCAGGAACCGCGACAGCGCGGCGAAGCAGCCCGGACGCGACCGGCCGGCGCCGGTGCTCGCTGCGCCGGTCGACACCGGCGCGGACGGAGTGGAAGCGGAGGTTCTCATCGTGTCGTCCTCATTGCGTCAGCACGACACCGCTGGTCGGCGACCACGACACGAACACGTCGTCGTTCCAGGCCGGCGCCGCGTCGGTCATCAGGTGCGAGCTCGACAGGTTCGACACCACCGTCTTGCCGCTCGGCAGGCGCACGTGATACAGCGAGTACGCGCCCATGTACGCGATGTCGGTCACGACGCCGCGCGCCCAGTTGTGCTTCGAACCCGGTTTCTCGCGCGACACGTGCACGCGTTCCGGGCGCACCGAGATGCCGACCGGCATCCCGAGCGGGCCGGTCACGCCGTGGCTCACGTACATGCGCGCCTCGAGGTCGTCGCTCTCGACGAAGATGTGATCGGGCTCGTCCTCGACGACGCGCCCTTCGAACAGGTTCGTCGAACCGATGAACTCGGCCGAGAAGCGGCTGTTCGGGAATTCGTACACTTCGCCGGGCGAGCCGATCTGCACGATCTTGCCTTCGCTCATCACCGCGAGGCGGCTCGCCATCGTCATCGCTTCTTCCTGGTCGTGCGTGACCATCACGCAGGTCACGTCGACCTTCTCGATGATGTTGACCAATTCGAGCTGGGTCTTCTGGCGGATCTTCTTGTCGAGCGCCGACATCGGTTCGTCGAGCAGCAGCAGCTTCGGGCGCTTGACCAGCGAGCGTGCGAGCGCGACGCGTTGCTGCTGGCCGCCGGAAAGCTGGTGCGGCTTGCGCTTCGCGTACTTGCTCATCTGCACGAGTGCGAGCGTGTCGGCCACGCGTTCCTTGATTTCGTTCTTCGGCGTGCCTTCCTGTTTCAGGCCGAACGCGACGTTCGATTCGACCGTCATGTGCGGGAACAACGCATACGACTGGAACATCATGTTCACCGGGCGGCGGTACGGCGGCAGCGACGCGAGGTCCTCGCCGTCGACGAAGATCTTGCCGGAGGTCGCCGTCTCCAGACCGGCGAGCATGCGCAGCAGCGTCGACTTGCCGCAGCCCGAGCTGCCGAGCAGTGCGAACAGCTCGTTTTTCGCGATCGTCAGGTTCACGTTGTCGACGGCCGTGCTGTCGCCGAATTTCTTCACGACGTTTTCGATGCGCACGAACGCGTCGTGGCGCGCGCCGGCCGCGGCCGGCGCATCCGCGAGGAGCTGGATCATCGTCGTCGCCCTCAACCGCCCGACTTCAGCTGCAGCCACAGACGGTTCTGCATCCGCGCGATGTCGGCGCTTCGCGGCATCGCGAGCGACGTCTTCGCGAGCGTGCCGTCAGGCAGGTAGACGTTCGAATCCTGTGCGATCGCCGGCGTCACGAACGCGCGCGCGGCCTTGTTCGCGCTCGGATAGAAGATCTCGTTCGTGATCGCCGCGTTGGTCTTCGGGTCCTCGATATAGTTGATCCACTTCAGCGCGGCTTCCGGGTGCGGCGCATCCTTCGGAATCGCCATCACGTCGAACCACAGCAGGCCGCCTTCCTTCGGATTCACGTAGCGGATTTCGTACGACCGCTTCGCGTCCTGCGTGCGCCGCCGCGCGATGCTGACGTCGCCCGACCAGCCGAGCACGACGCACACGTCGTTGTTCGCGAGATCGTCCGCGTAGCCGGCCGAGCTGAACTGCGTCACGTACGGGCGAATCTTCTTCAGCACGTCGTAGGCCGCCTGGTAGTCGGCCGGGTTCTTGCTCTCCGGATCCTTGCCCATGTACTGCAGCGCCGCCGCGAACGCGGCGTCCGGCGCATCGAGCAGCGAGATGCCGCAGCCTTTCAGCTTCGCCGCGTTCGCCGGGTCGAACAGCAGCGCCCAACTGTCGGTCGGCGCGGCGTCGCCGAGCCGCTTGCGGACCGCCTCGACGTTGTAGCCGATGCCCGTCGTGCCCCACGCCCAGGGCACACCGTACTGGTTGCCCGGGTCGGCCTTCGCCATCATCTTCATCAGCGCCGGGTCGAGGTTCGCGAGATTCGGCAGCTTCGACTTGTCGAGCTTCTGGTACACGCCGGCCTGGATCTGCTGCGCGAGATAGTTCGACGTCGGCACGACGATGTCGTAGCCCGAGCTGCCCGCGAGCAGCTTGGTCTGCAGCGTATCGTCGCTGTCGTAGCTGTCGTAGCGGACCTTGATGCCCGTCTGCTTCTCGAAGTTCGGCACCGTATCCTTCGCGACGTACTCCGACCAGTTGTACACGTTCAGGTTGGACTCGCCCGCGTGAGCGGACAGGCTGGCCGCGACGGCGAGCCCCGCCGAGGTAGCGAGCGCGGCGCGGAGGGCCGGACGACGGCGAATACGGATACGCATGGGGGTTCTCCTTGTGATGGGGATCGGCCGTTGCGCCCGGTCCGGTCCGGACTCGCGTCAACGCCGTCAAGCGGTGTTCAGCACAAGGGTCAATGTAGAGATCGCGGCCCGCACCGTCAGTCCCGAAAACCGGGACAAACGGCGACGCCGGCCGGGGCCGCGTGGGTAGATTCCCGCGTAGGCAGTCGAAAATATTCGTGATACCTGTAGCGCCACCTGAAATCTTCGAAACACGACGCCATGAGCGCTGCGCTTCCCGCCCCCGATCTCCCGCTGAGCCACGTCGCATTCGTGACGGAAACGCTCGGCGACATCGCGCAAGCCGTCGGGACGCCGCAGTTCATGCGCGCCGTCTACGACACCCTCGTGCGCTACGTCGACTTCGACGCCGTGCATCTCGACTACGAACGCAGTGCGTCGCCGGGCCGGCGCAGCGTCGGCTGGATCGGCAGCTTCGGCCGCGAGCCAGAGCTGGTCGCGCAGGTGATGCGTCACTACTACCGCAGCTACGCGAGCGACGACGCCACGTACGCGGCGATCGAAACGGAAAGCGGCGTGCAGTTGCTGCAGGTATCGTCGCAGCGCGTCGCGAGCGAGCTCCGGCATCTGTTCTTCGATGCCGGCGATATTCACGACGAATGCGTGATCGCGGGCGTGACGGGCGGCACGCGGTACTCGATCTCGATCGCGCGTTCGCGGCGACTGCCGCCGTTTTCGCTGAAGGAACTGAGCCTGCTGAAACATCTGTCGCAGGTCGTGCTGCCGATGGCGTCCACGCACAAGCGCCTGCTCGGCGCAATCTCCGCCGACGAAGGACAACGCGACGAACTCGATCTCGACCTCGTCGCGCAATGGCTGCCGGAATGGCAGGAACGGTTGACCGCACGCGAGATGCATGTGTGCGCGTCGTTCATCCAGGGCATGACGTCGGCCGCGATCGCGCAGGCGATGGGCCTCAAGACGTCCACCATCGACACGTATGCGAAACGCGCATTCGCGAAGCTCGGCGTCGAGTCGCGCAGGCAACTGATGACGCTCGTGCTGAGAAACGCGTCGCGGCGGCACGACGCGTAGGTTCCACGCGCGCCGGGCGCCGGCTCGTTGCGCGCGCATCCATCTTCGCGCCGCCTCATAACGATTCGACAATTTGTTGGTTCCCTCGACGATGCGCTGTCCGTATCGTTCACCGACTCGTCAGACAAATCGACCAACGGGGGAATCCGACCATGAAACGAATCCGCTCATTCGCACTGCTCGCGCTGCCGGCCGCGCTCTGCGCCGCCGGCGCGCATGCGCAAAGCAGCGTCACGCTGTACGGCATCGCCGACGCGGGCATCGCGTACGTGCACAACGCGCAGAACGCGAACGGCGGCAACGCGTCGAGCCTCGTCAAGTTCAGCAGCGGCAACCTGTCGGGCAGCCGCTGGGGGCTGCGCGGCATCGAGGATCTCGGCAGCGGGCTGTCCGCGCTGTTCCAGCTCGAGAACGGCTTCAACATCGGCACCGGTGCGCTCGGCCAGGGCCAGCGCGAATTCGGCCGCAAGGCCGTCGTCGGCCTCGCGAGCAGCACATACGGCACCGTGACGCTCGGCCGCCAGTACGATCCGGTCGTCGATCTCGTGCAGGGCCTCACGCAGGACAACTACTTCGGCGGCGTATTCGCGACGCCGGGCGATCTCGACAACTACGACAACAGCCTGCGCGTCGGCAACTCGGTGAAATACACGAGCCCGCTGATCTCGGGCTTCCAGTTCGCGGCGCTGTACGGCTTCGGCGGCGTCGCGGGCGCCACCGGCAACGGCCGCACGTACAGCTTCGGCGCGAGCTACGCGAACGGCCCGCTGTCGCTCGGCGCCGGCTTCTTCTACGCGAACGGCGGCTCGACGGTCGCCAACGGCGTGCGCACGTGGTCGAGCAGCTCGGACACGCTGTTCAATACCGTGATCAACCAGGGCTTCTCGAGCGCGAAGTCGATCCAGATCGTGCGCGTGGCCGGCCAGTACGTAGCCGGGCCGGCGACCTTCGGCCTCGCGTATTCGAACACGCAGTACGGCGCAGACACGCTGTCGGCGTTCAGCCAGAACGCGAAGTTCAACAACGGCTCGGCGTTCTTCAACTGGCAGTTCTCGCCGGCGCTGCGCGCGGGCGTCGGCTACAACTACACGTCGCTGACGGGCCCGGCTTCCGCGCACTACAACCAGGTCAACCTCGGCGCGGACTACGCGCTGTCGAAGCGCACCGACCTGTACGCGCTGTTCGGCTACCAGAAGGCAAGCGGCAACACGCTCAGCGCGAGCGGCGCGACCGTGAGGGCCGCCGCGTCGGTCGGCTCGTACGGCGTGAACTCCGGCACCGATACGCAGGAACTCGCGATCATCGGGATTCGCCACAAGTTCTGATCGCGACAGCCAGACAGGCGCGCACCATGGTGCGCGCCTGCGCCGCTTACTCTGTTCGCGCTTCCGTTCAAAACGCTCAGCTTAACTTAGCGTCCGAACCGGGCAACGCGGTTGCCGTACGTCGAAACGCAGGCCTAATGGCGCCGCATTCCGCCAGCCCCGCTCATGCCACCGAACCGATGCATGCCGCCGAACCCATGCCCGCCGCCGCCGAGGAACGGGCCACGGTGAAAGCCTGCGCCCATCGGCACGCCGAAGCGGCGATGATCCATCTGATTGAAGTGATCGAAGTGGTGGAAATGACGGAAACGATCGACGAAGACGAAGCTCACGCCCGCGCCGATGAAAAGCGGCGGCCCCCAATACCACGGGTCGGGATACGGATAGGCCGCCGCCGGGTACCACAGCACGCTGCCGTCGTCACTTTGCACGATCCGCCATGTGCCATCGCTTTGCAGGCACGCCCGCCCCACGATTTGCTGTTCCGTGCCGTCGATGTCCGCTTGCGCGACGACCGCACGGCAGTTTGTGCCGTAGTCCGGTAATTCGTCGTCCATTTGCGCAAGGACGGGCGCGGAAAGGCCAAGACAGACGATGCCTATCCCGAATCGAAACATGTTGCCCATGATCGGCTCCTGCATTGTTGCCCCCGACCACTTGACCGCCGGCGTCACGGGCGGCGCCCGGCACGCTGGATTGCTTGCGCAAGATTCATCGCGCGGCGGTAACGGGCCACCGCTTCGTATCGGGTCTCCTGACGGCTAAACGAAGCAGCACGCCCGGTTATTCCAGGGGTCGGGATGCGAATGACGGAAGCGGGAGCCGTCGGCAATCGTTGCGGCGGTCGTCGTCAAACCGGGCGTTTGACGACGTGGTAGACAACCGCTGCCGTCACCCCGAATACCAGATGGGCCACCAGCGTGATCGCGCCGCGAACCGGGATGAACCACGGGAAGATCGCCGTGAAGGCGTGCAGGTTGACGCCGTACAGGATGAGCCCGAACGCGCCGCCTGCGAGAAGCGCGGACCCGAGCGACATGTTCCGGACTACCTTCGCCAGCACGGCCGCGTACGCAAGCGACAGAGCGGCATGCACGAGTGTCGCGACACCCATGACCAGCGGATCGAAGCCGGCGGACGAACCGAGCACGCCGCGCCCCATCACGATCGCTGCCGTCAGGCGCGCGTCGCGAAGCAGGTTCCGAACGGCGTCATCGCCGGCGATCGACCAGAGCAGCAGCTCGATGACGGTCGACCCGACAGCCGCGCCAAACGCTGCCAAGAGAATCGGGACCGGACTGGTTTGTTTCAATTGGCGCCCCCATCACGACCGGCCGATGCATCGAAGCGGCGTGCGCCCCGTTCGCTCCGATTCCGATCGGGCAGCGTGTGCCCGCGATACCGAACCGGGCGGCCACGCAAATTCAGGACGCCGCTTCGCAGTCCGTCCAGTACGCAAACGGATCGCGATGTTTGGGATAGTGTTCGTCAAGCCATTTCAGCAATGTCGCGCGGGCATTGTCCATATCGGCTTTCAACGACGAGGTCGTCAATTCGTGCACTTCGATGGACTTTTCCCGATCGATCACGAAGCAGTTCCAGTCGGGGCCGTCGAGATCCGGATCGTCGGACGCCTTCGACGACTTTCCCCAGCCGAACCCCTTGCGTGCGTCGATGTAGTACCGCGGGTTCACTTTCAGATACGACATCTCGCCGCCCTGCAGGCTGCTCTCCGCGCGCAGCACATCGTGTCCGTCGACGATCTGCGTGACTTCCGGAAGCCGGCGCGAACGCCATCCGGCAGGCAGTTTTGCGATGGCCTGAACGCTGTCGTACGTCCCCCACTCGAGGCCCCACGCTTCGGCCATGCGCTTCATGAACGCGTCCGCGCCCGGATAGCCGCGCAACTGGATTCTGGTCGACAGCGTCACTTCAACCCGGCCGTCGGCGTCGGTGGACACCTCGTCTCCCGCCGCTTCGAACGGATTGCCCGGACGTGACGCACTCTTCGCGTCCGCGGGCGCCATGCCCGAGAACAGCTGATCAAGCGCCGCACGCGCTTTCGACGACTTGTCTGGTCTGTTCATCGTGTACCTCCCGTGTATCCGAACGGCTGCAAAATTTCTCGATTTGCGTTCATCTCTCCAACCTCATCGTTTCCGCGGTCGCACTGTCGACGATCCCGCGGCCCATCTCCATGTATCCAGGCACGGGCCCCGAGCGCGCCGCCGAAGCAGGCCCCCTCGCCCCCACCACCTAACCCTGCTCCGCCAACGCCGCCCGCATCCGCTCCATCAACGCGAGCACCTCGGGCCGACTCTCCCCCTTCGCATGCACGAAGTGGTACGTGAGCAGCGAATCGACCTCGTGGCGGCTCACCCGAACGAGCTCGCTGCGCTTCAGATACGCGTCCGCGAGCGGCGTCCGCGCCAGCGCCACGCCGAGCCCGGCTTCGGCTGCCGCCAGCACCAGGTTGTAATCCTCGAAACGGCGATCCTGCGCCCGCGGCTTGAACGGAATGCCCAGCGCGTCGAACCAGGTGCGCCATCCGGTCACGTCGGAATCGTGCAGCAGCGGCATCTCGAGCAGCGCGGCATCGCCGTGCCGGCGGCGCGCCTTCGCCAGTTGCGCGGCGAGCCGCGGATGCGCGACCGGATAAAGCCGCTCCGGCATGAACGCGCGGGTTTCGAGCTGACGCCAGTTGCCGCGCCCATACCGAATCGACAGATCCGCTTCGCCGCCGGCGATATCCACGTTGCGAAGCTCGATGCCGAGTTCGATGCGCAACGCGGGGGCCTCGCTCTCGAGCGCATGCTGCCGCTCGAACAGCCAGAGCTGCGCGAATGCCGGCACCACGCTCATCCTGACCAGTCGCGGCGTACGCGGCGAGCGCCACTGGTCGGCCGCGCTGTCGATGATCGCGAACGCCTGTTCGATCCGGCCGACGAAGCGCTGCCCGTCCGGCGTCAGGCGCACGCCACGCGCATGACGTTCGAACAGCGCCATGCCCAGCCAGTTTTCCACGGCGGCCACCCTCCGACTGATCGCGCCGTGCGTCACGCCGGAAACGTCGGCGGCCGCCAGGAACGAACCCTGACGTGCCACCGTGCAGACGGTCTCCAGGCTGGCAAGCGGCGGCCGCGGGCCAGGCGCCGACGCTGCACCCGGCAGTGCATCCGCAACCTGACGCGCACGCGCCGGACTATCGGCTCGCCGCCGAACCGAGCTGTGAGCCATGGTCATATCCGGATGTTGATCTGTGCGCTAGCTTAACATCTCGCAACATCGCACCATTGCCGCATGAATACCCTTTCCTCACCGTCGTCGCGCGGCGCGCGGCAACCGCTGGTCGCGGCAGGCGCGGTCGCGTTCACGATCGTGTCGTGGGCCTCCGCATTCCCGTTCATCCGGATCGGCCTGCACGGCCTCACGCCGCTGCAACTCGCGGCGGCGCGCTTTGCCACCGCCGCGTTGCTCGTGATCGCGTGGCTCGCGTGGCGGCGGCCTACGAGGCCCGCGAAACGCGACGCGTTGCGCTTCCTGGCCTGCGGTTTCCTCGGCATCGCACTCTATAACGCACTGCTCAATACCGGCGAGCAAACCGTGTCGGCCGGCGCGGCGAGTTTCATCGTGAACACGCTGCCGATCTTCACGGCGCTGCTTGCCGCCGTGTTTCTCGGCGAACGATTCAATCTCCGCGGATGGCTCGGTTCGCTGGTCAGTCTGGCCGGCATTGCGGTGATCGCGCATGGGCAGCCGGACGGGCTTGTCCTCGGTTCGGGGAGCACGCTGATTCTCGGCGCGGCCCTGTGTTCGGCCAGCTATTTCGTATTGCAGCGGCGGCTGATTCCCGTGTACGGCGCACTGCCCTGTGCCGCGTACACGCTGCTGGCCGGCGCGCTGCTGCTCACGCCCTGGCTGCCCGGCGCGCTCGCCTCGCTCGGCGGCGCGTCAAACGACGCGACACTGGCGGTATTGATCCTCGGCGTATTTCCCGCGGCACTCGGTTACGCGACCTGGACCTTCGCACTCGGCTACTTCGGTGCGGCGCGCGCCGCCAACTTTCTCTATCTTACGCCAGCGGTAGCGACAGCCCTGTCGATGGTGCTGACGGGCGAGCGGCCGGGCATCGAAACGCTGTGCGGCGGCCTGCTGGCGATTGCAGGCGTGGTCTTCGTCGCATTGCGCGGACGTTCGTAGGATCGCGGTTGCACCGGATGGCAATGCCGCCCCGACGATCCGAAAGCGTGGCGGTCCAGGCGAGCCCCGACATCTGCGGAGCCGAATGCACTGTCCGGGCAGTCGACCCGCGCCAATTCGTCGACACCGCCGGGCTTGACCGTTAGTTGCATATGAGAGGTGTCGCGCTCGATGAAACTTTTCCATGAACCCGAGTGCGCGATTGCGAGCGTCCAAACTGTGCAGACAAATCGACCGAACAGTTCCCGACTGACCGCGTATCAGTGTCCATGGCTTCACCCCTGCAACCGGCCGAATAATGGATGCGGCCGTAAGGCCATCGACAGCGAACCGCAGCCTGGCCAGCCACGTCGCGCGATTTCCCGGTATCCGGAACCTTCGAAATCCGGGCGCCGAATCGGGCCGTGCCCGCCCCGTCACACGGTTCGCTGCAGCGCGCAAAATCGGCTTCGGATATATTCATACGAATTGCATGGCGCCGGGCGATAGCCCGCCCGCTCGCCCGGGCGGCCCGTCACACGGCCGGGCGCGATGCAAGTGAAGCCCATGATGGGTATGGAGACTCGTCCGATCGCCCCGGCCCGCAGCCGGCCGGTCGAGACGTCGAAGAAAGACATTCAATTCGGAGATGGCAGATGGAACGAAGCATTGTCGGCATGCGCTGCAAACCCCTGATCACCGTTGCACTGGCCGCCGCCGCATTCGCGGCCGCGTCGACCGCGATGGCCGACCAGGTCGTGAAGATCGGCAGCGTCGAACCGACGACGGGTGGCATTTCGCACCTCGGCAAGGATAACGAGAACGGCGCGCGCCTCGCGGTCGAGGAAATCAACGCGAAGGGGCTGACGATCGGCGGCAAGAAGGTCACGCTGCAACTCGACGCGCAGGATGACGCGGCCGACCCGCGCCAGGCGACGCAGGTCGCGCAAAAGCTCGTCGACGACAAGGTCGTCGCCGTCATCGGCCACCTGAACTCGGGCACGTCGATCCCGGCATCGAAGATCTACAGCGATGCCGGCATCGTGCAGATCTCGCCGTCGGCCACGAACCCGACCTACACGCAGCAAGGCTTCAAGACGACCTACCGCGTCGTCGCGACCGACGCGCAGCAGGGCCCGGCGCTCGCGAGCTACGCGCAGTCGAAGGGCGTGAAGAGCGTGGCGGTGATCGACGATTCGACCGCATACGGCCAGGGCCTCGCGAACGAGTTCGAGAAGAAGGCGAAGGCGCTCGGCCTGAAGGTGCTGTCGCACGATGCGACCAACGACAAGGCGGTCGACTTCCGCGCGATTCTCACGAAGATCAAGGGCGAGAACCCCGACGCGATCATGTACGGCGGCATGGACGCCACCGGCGGCCCGCTCGCGAAGCAGGCGAAGCAGCTCGGCCTGCGCGCGAAGATCCTGTCCGGCGACGGCGTGTGCACCGACTCGCTGGCCCAGTTGGCCGGCCCGGCAGCCGACAACGTGCTGTGCTCGCAGGCCGGCGCGGCGCTCGAGACGATGCCGGGCGGCGCGAAGTTCGTCGCGAAGTACGAAAAGCGCTTCAACCAGGGCATCAAGTTCGATGCGCCGTTCGCGTACGACGCGGTCTACATCGCCGTCGACGCGATGAAGCGCGCGAACTCGACGGACCCGGCGAAGATCCTCGCGGCGATGCCGGCGACGAAGTACGACGGCGTAATCGGCACGACGACGTTCGACGCGAAGGGCGACCTGACGCACGGGATCATCTCGATCTACGGCTACAAGACCGGCAAGAAGACCTTCCTCGACCAGGTCAAGATGTAACCCGCCAGTGTGCCGGCACGACGGGAACGCCACCCGTCGGCGCCGGCGCCGCGCGGGCCGATTTCTGAAACACGGAGACGAAGCAACATGTGTGCAATGGCGTATACCGAATTTCAGCAGGAGTTGAGAAAAGCGCAACTGACGTCGCGCGAGTTCGCGCGTCTGATCCGGATGAACGAAAGCTCGATCACGAACTATTCGAGCAAGGGCACGGTGCCCTCCCACCTCGCGGTCATCGCGAAGCTGATCGGCGCGCTGGCCGCGCACGAGATCGACTTCCGGCGCGTGATCCGGCAAATGCGGATCGAACCGAAACGGCCGCGCGGCGTCGGCACGTTTCCCGCGGCCGACAAGCCGCATGCGCGGAAGGCCGCGAAGGCCAATTCCTGACTACCCTTTCGCATGCGTCGATGGCGGCACTGAGATTGCCGCGCGACGCCGTCACACGGGCAATGCAGCACGCACCGCCCGATCGTCACCCCGCCGCACGAACGTGATCGAGCAGCGCCTGCAACGGATGACGCAACTGCGTCGACGACATGCGCTTCACCTGGCTGCGACATGAATACCCGGTCGCCAGCGCCTCTCCTTGGTCCTCCGGCGCATCGACGTGCGCCGCCCACGACTGCGAATAGATCGTCTTCGACGTCTGCAGGTTGCGCGCCTCGTGCCCATACGTACCGGACATCCCGCAGCACCCGGTCGCCTGAACCTGCAAACGCAGCCCGCGCCGCGCGAACACCTGCGCCCAGTGCTTGCCGCTGTCGGGCGCATTGGTCTTCTCGGTACAGTGCGGCAGCAGCCGATATGTACGGGACACGCCGCCTGCACCGGCTTCCGGCAGCGCCTGCAGCAGCCATTCCTGCGGCAGCGCGACCTTCGGCACATCGGTGAGCCCCGTCACCTTCAGGTATTCCTGCCGATACGTGAGCGTCATCGCCGGATCGAGGCCGACCAGCGCGACACCCGACTGCGCGAGCGCGGCAAGCTGCGCGGCATTGCGGATCGCCGCCTTCTCGAACGCTCGCAGAAAGCCCTGCACATGCAGCGCCTTGCCGTTCGGCGCGAGCGGTGCGAGCCACACCTGAAAACCCACGCGCGCCGCCAGCTCGATCAGCGTCGCCAGTTGCTCGGTATCGAAATAGCGCGTGAACGTGTCCTGCACGATGACGACGCTGCGCGCGCGCTGCGCGTCGCTCAGCGCCGCGAGCGCATGCGGGTCGGCCGGCTTCACGCGCCATTGCCGGATCACGGCCGCGAGATCGAAGCGGCTCAGCAGCGGGCTGTCGACCATGCCGACCTGCCGCTCCAGCAGCGTGCGCACCCACCCCGCGCGCATCAGCCCGTTGTACAGCGCGGGCACCCGCGCCATCCATGGCATCGTGAATTCGAGCGAACCGATCAGGTAGTCGCGCAGCGGCCGCCGATAACGACGGTGATACAGCTCGAGAAAACGCGAACGGAACTCGGGCACATTGACCTTGACCGGGCACTGTCCCGCGCACGACTTGCAGGCGAGGCACCCGGCCATCGCGTCGTACACCTCGTGCGAGAAATCGGCCGCGCCGCTGCGCGCGGCGCGGCTGTTGCGCCAGCGGGCGGCAACGCCGCTCAGGAACGGCTGCCGCGCGCGCGCCGCCGCGACGACGTCGACGCCGGCCTGTCCTTGCAGGCGCAACCATTCGCGCATCAGCGAAGCGCGCCCCTTCGGCGAATGCACGCGTTCGCGCGTCGCCTTCCACGACGGGCACATCGCGTCGTCCGGATCGAAGTTGTAGCACGCGCCGTTGCCGTTGCAGTGCATCGCGGTGCCGTAGCTCTGCCACACGCGCTCGTCGATCTGCCGGTCGTGGTCGCCGCGCGTCGGTACTTCGTCGATCTTCAGCAGCCGCATCGCGTGGTCCGGCGGCGTCGCGATCTTGCCCGGGTTGAACTGGTTGTGCGGATCGAACGCGGCCTTCAGTTGCTGCAGCGACGGATACAGTTCGCCGAAAAAGGCAGGCGCATATTCGGAGCGCACGCCCTTGCCGTGCTCGCCCCACAGCAGGCCACCATGACGCTGCGTGAGTTCGGCCACCGCATCCGACACGGGCCGCACCAGCGCGGCCTGCCGCGGATCCTTCATGTCGAGCGCCGGACGCACGTGCAGCACACCCGCGTCGACATGGCCGAACATTCCGTACTGCAGCCCGTGGCCGTCGAGCAGCGCGCGGAATTCGGCGATATACGCGGCGAGGTTCTCGGGCGGCACCGCGGTGTCCTCGACGAACGGCTGCGGACGCGCCTCGCCCTGCACGTTGCCGAGCAAGCCGACCGCGCGCTTGCGCATCGCATATACGCGCTTCACCGCATCGTCGCCGGCCGCGAGCGTATGGCCGAGGCGCTCCACGCTCGTATCGGTGTGCAGGTGGTCGACGAACGCACGCACGCGCGTATCGACGTCGTCAGCATCGTCGCCGCTGAATTCGATCAGGTTGATGCCGAGCGTCGGGCGCCGAGCGTCGTCCTGCGGAAAATACTCGGCCACGCTGCTCCACACGAAGTCCTTCATCGCGAGCATCAGCACCTTCGAGTCGACCGTCTCGATCGACAGCGGCTTGTGCTCGACCAGCGCGCGCGCATCGCGCAGCGCGTCCATGAAGCCCGCATAGCGCACGTTGACCAGCACCGCATACTTCGGGATCGGCAATACGTTGAGCTTCGCCTCGACGACGAAGCCGAGCGAACCCTCGGCGCCGCACAGCACGCTGTTCAGGTTGAAGCGGCCGTCGGGTTCGCGCAGGTGTGCGAGGTCATAGCCGGTCAGGCAGCGATTGAGCTTCGGAAACTTCGCTTCGATCAGCGCCGCCTTGTCGTCGCTGATGCGCCGCGCGGTGCGGTAGACCTTGCCGACACGGTCCTGCCGCGCACAGCGGCGCTCCAGTTCGTCGTCCGCAAGCGCGCCGCTGTGCAGGTGCTCGCCGCCCATCAGCACGAAGTCCAGCTCGAGCACGTGATCGCGCGTCTTGCCGTACGTGCAGCTACCCTGCCCGCTCGCGTCGGTGTTGATCATCCCGCCGACGGTCGCACGGTTCGACGTCGACAGCTCCGGCGCGAAAAACAGCCCGTGCGGCTTCAGCGCCGCATTGAGCTGATCCTTGACGACGCCCGCCTGCACGCGCACCCAGCGCTGCTCGACGTCGATTTCCAGGATCCGGTTCATGTTGCGCGACAGGTCGACGACCACGCCGTCGGTCAGCGACTGCCCGTTGGTACCCGTGCCGCCGCCGCGCGCCGCCACCGCGACATCGCGATGCGCGGGTTCCGCGAGCAGCCGGGCCACCAGCCGGACGTCGCCGGCATGCGCGGGACAGATCACCGCTTGCGGCAGGCGCTGGTAGATCGAGTTGTCGGTGGCCTGCACCGTTCGGTTCGCGTGGTCCGCGCGGATTTCCCCGGCGAACCCGGCGGCCTGCAGCGCGGCGAGAAAGTCACGGTACGCGTTCGCGGGCGGGCTGGCGGGACGGGGCAACGGGGCGATCGACATGGGATAAAGGCGCAAGGTGGGTGAACCGACGTGCTCGCGTGCTTCGAAACATGAGTTTTGAGCAAGTTTCCACGCAACCGGGAATTCCAGTATCTTTGTAAATTCCGCGAGAAACAAACGAATTCTCGCCCGGCGAATATTGAATAAAACTCATGAATTATCGTCGCCTCACCCCGTCGATGTCGCTGCTGCTCGTGTTCGAGGCAGCCGCGCGGCACGAAAGCTACACGCGCGCAGCCGAGGAACTGTCGCTGAGCCAGAGCGCGATCAGCCGGCAGGTCCAGACGCTCGAGGATCAGCTCGGCGTGCCGCTGTTCCGGCGCGAAGGCCGCTCCGTGAAGTTGACCGAAGTCGGGCGCCGCTACTTTGTCGAGCTGAGCGGCGCACTGGGGCGCATCCGCGGCGCGACGCTGCAGGCCATGTCCCACCAGGCAGGCGCCGGCACGCTGCGGCTCGCGACCTTGCCGACGTTCGGCTCGAAATGGCTGCTGCCGCACCTGCACGACTTCTACGCCGCGCATCCGGGCGTGACCGTGCATCTTCATTCGCGGATCGGCGCGATCGATTTCCTCAACGACGACCTCGACGCGGCCATCACCGTCGGCGCGGACGACTGGCCCGGCCTGCACGCGCATCGGCTGTACAACGAGTTCCTGATCGCGATCGCGAGCCCCGATGCGGGCAGCCGCAAGGCCGGCGCGCGCTCGCCGGCCTGGGCCGCGAAACAGACGCTGCTGGGCGTGACGAGCAACCAGCAGGCATGGGCCGAGTGGTTCTCGCACTATCGGCTCGATCATCGCCAGATGCGCATCGGCCCGAGCTTCGAGCTGACGTCGCACCTGATCCAGGCCGTGCGGGCCGGGATGGGAATCGGGCTGGTGCCGAAGGTGCTGGTGGAAGACGAGTTGAGCCGCGACGAGCTCGTGTCGATCGGCGACGCGATTACGAGCCAGCGCGGCTATTACCTCGTCTACCCGCCGGGAAACGAGACGCTGCCGTCGCTCGTCGCGTTCCGCGAATGGTTGCTGAAATCGTGCTGAAATGCCGCCGGCAACGTGCCGGTCACGCGCGCCATTCGCCGAGAATCTGCTCGGCGAGGTAGTCGCACGGCGGGCGCGCGGACTGCGCGCTGCGCGCGAGTACGACCTCGAGCTCCCCCAGCGGCGGCAACCCGTGGCTCTCGGAAAGCTGGACGAGGTGATCGGGAATGCAGCAGCGCGCCAGCGGCGCGACGGCGAGCCCGGCCTCGACCATGCTGAGCAGTCCGAGGTAGCTCGGGCTTTCGTATGACATCCGGAACGGGATGCGCTGCCGGTTCAGCGCCTTGATCGCGTGATCGCGCGCCATGCTGCCGCCGTGCGTGAAAAACGCCACCGGCAGCGGCCGCTCTTCCCATACGTTCCGCTTCGGCGACCCGGTCCAGACGATCGGCTCCATCCGGATCAGCTCGCCGGTCACGCCCTTGATCCGCGTGAGACACGCGAGGTCGACCGTGTTGTCCTTCAGCATCGGCACGAGCGCGCTGCTCGGCTGGCCGATCACGCGCACTTCCACGCGCGGATGCATCGCCGCGAATTTGCCGAGCACCTGCGGCAGCAGCGACGAAATGTAGTCGTCGGGCACGCCGATCGTCACGCGGCCGCGAATCTCCGGGCGCACGACCGATGCCCACGCCTCGTCGCGCATCGCCAGCATCCGGCGCCCGTATTCGGCGAGCGTCATGCCGTCGTCGGTGGCCGTCACGTTGCGCGTGTCGCGGATGAAAAGCGGCTTGCCGAGCGCGTCTTCCAGCGCCTTGATCTGCATGCTCACCGCCGACGGCGACCGATGCACGGCCTGCGCGCCGTGCGCGAACGATCCGGATTCCGCGACGGCCACCACCATCGCCAGCACATCGAGGTCGAGCTTCTTCATTTCATTCAGATAATCTGATCAATCGATTCAGTTTATCCCGTTTTACTGTTCGCCTCCACGGTCGGACAATGAATCCCGTCAGCACTCGTTGCAGGAAGCGGAAAACATGCATACGTCCGGATCGCTCTACGGATTTCTCGTCATCGGCGGCATGCTCGCGGTCACGCCGGGGCCGAACATGGTCTACGTGATGTCGCGCTCGATCGCGCAAGGGCGCGCGGCCGGGCTCATTTCGCTGGCCGGCGTGATGATCGGTTACCTGTTCTACATGTTCGGCGCCGCGTTCGGCATCACGACGCTGTTCATGAGCGTGCCCTATGCGGGCAGCGTGCTCGGTGCGGTCGGTGCGGCCTACCTGCTGTACCTCGCATGGCAGGCGGTCAGGCCCGGCGGGCGTTCGCCGTTCGAGGTGCGGGCGCTGCCGAACGAGCAGCCGCTGCGGCTGCTGGCGATGGGCGCGACGACCAGCGTGCTGAATCCGAAGCTCGCGATGCTGTTCGTGTCGCTGCTGCCGCAGTTCATCGACTACCGGCAAGGCAGCGTGTTCGGCCAGTCGCTGTTTCTCGGTTCACTGCTGATCGCCGCGTTCGCATCGGCAAACGGGCTGGTGGCGATCTGTTCGAGCAGCATCGCGAAATTCCTGCACGGGCGCCCGACGCTGCTGCTCGCGCAGCGCTGGGCAATGGGCCTCGTCCTCGGCAGCCTCGGCGTGCAGATGGTTGTCGATGCATCGAAGATGGCTGGCGTGGCGTGAGTGCCGCGCTGGGGCAGCGCGGGCTCCCGCATCCATCACGCGGCCACCGCCTGCCGCTGCGCCTCGAGTTCGCGCACGAGCGGCAGCACGCGCCGGCCGAAGTACTCGACTTCCTCGATGAAATGCAGGAACCCGGCCAGCACGAGGTCGACGCCGATCGCCTTCAGCGCGACGATCCGTTCGGCGATCTGCTGCGGCGTGCCGATCAGGTTCGTGCGGAAGCCGTCGTTGTACTGCACGAGATCCTCGAACGTGGATTTCGCCCAGTTGCCCTCGCCTTCCGGCGACGCCTTGCCGGCCTCTTTCACCGCATCGCCGAACGCATGCACGGCTTCGACGTGCGCGTGCCGGACGATGTCGTCGAGCACGGCCCGCGCCTCTTCCTCGGTGTCCCGCGCGATCACGAACGCGTTGACGCCGATGCGCACGCGATGGTTGTTCGCGGCCGCCTTCGCGCGGATATCGTCGATCTGCGCCTTCAGGTTCTCCGGCGTATTGCCGTTCGTGAAATACCAGTCGGACACGCTCGCCGCGTTGTCGCGCGCCGCGCGCGAGCTGCCGCCCTGGAAGATTTCCGGATGCGGTTTCTGCACGGGTTTCGGGCTCAGCGTGTAGTCGTTGAAGCGGTAGAAGTCGCCCTTGAACGTGAAGTTGTCCTGCGTCCAGATGCCCTTCAGCGCCTGGATGAATTCCTTCGAGCGCCGATAGCGCTCGTCGTGCTCGAGCCACGGCTCGCCGATCGCGGTGAATTCGCCCTTGAACCAGCCGCTCACGACGTTGATCGCGATGCGTCCGTTCGAGATGTGATCGATCGTCGCGAGCTGCTTCGCGACCACCGCCGGATGCCACGGCCCCGGCAGGATCGCGGCGAGCACCTTGAGCTTCGTCGTCGCATGCAGCAGCGCCTGGCTGAACGACACCGACTCGTGCTGGTATTCGGCGCCGTAGCCGGCCGTGAAGCGGATCTGGCTCAGCGCATAGTCGAAACCGGCCGCTTCGGCCGTGCGTGCGAGCTGCTGATTGTATTCGAGGCTCCAGTCGGTGCGCTGCTCGATCGTGCTGACGACGAGGCCGCCGCTGACGTTCGGTACCCAGTAGGCGAATTTGACGCCATCGGCGGAAGAGTCGGTAAGGCTCATGAAGGTGTCCTGGTCGAAGGGGAAACGGAAACGGCCTACGCAGCCGCGGCGGAAAGCGCATGCGGACGCAGTTGCGGCACGGCGCGTTCCACGGCGAGCGCGATGCGCGCGCGCAGCGCCGGGTTCGCGATTTCGTATCGGTCGAAATCGCTTTCGGATGCGTACACGCCGATCGGCAGCGTGCGCGCCTGGAAGAAGCTGAACAGCGGCCGCAATTGATGATCGATCACGAGCGCATGACGCTCGCTGCCGCCGGTGGCGGCGAGCAGCACGGGCACGTCGACGAGCGCGTCGTGACGCACGAGGTCGAACAGGTGCTTGAAGAGGCCCGTGTATGACGCGCGATACACGGGGCTCGCGACGACGAGCGCATCGGCCGTCTCGATCGCGCGGATCAGCGCTTCGAGGTCGGCCGGCACCTGCGCGCGCGTCAGCGCGCCGGCCAGCCGGCCGCCGATCTCGCCGAGTTCGATCAGCCGCATATCGATCGGCAGCGCGACGCCGAGCGCCGCGACGATCGCGTCGGTCAGCGCCAGCGTGCGCGACGGCCGTTGCAGGCCGCCCGATATCGCGACCACGTTGATGGCATTGCTCATCGGTTGCATTCCCATTGTCGAGTCGGGCGCCAACGCACCCGTCACGTCATGGGTCCGCAAGGAGCGTGCCAATGCGGAGATCGCCATGAAAAGCAATCGTCTGCATGACGAAATGCGTCGCGATCGACGGCCTGTCGCGGCATATTCGCCGATCGCCGCATGTCGATAAGCGTGCCAGCCGGCGCATCACAACCATATTCCGCAGCGAGATGAATCACGGAAAACAGCTGTGCTGATTCGCTGCTTCCTGATCAGCAGCACGGTGTATGTCGTGGGCGTCTTTCCATTTCGGCTTGGAATCCGCAACGCACGCGGCACCCGTTCGCAGCGATCGCGCGCCGCCGCAACGCGGCACATCGCTGCAGCAGTGTCTAAACCGATGCTTTATCAACGTCCGCGCGCCACAATTCGCTTCACCGAACGACATCGCATTGCGCAACTGCGTCCAGCGCAGCAATCCGGCATTGGTTATCAGAAATCGATGTTTCCCGCGTGGCGCAAAACGTTGAACACTCTGCTGAATACGCAGCACCCGGGCAGCAATGTCCATCGTGGCCTGACCGATCCGTGCAGCGACCCGATGCCTACACAGCCATGACATCCCATTCCGTATCGCCTCGCGCGGCCGACCTGCGCGTCGTCACGCCGTCCCGCGACGAACCGGGCGCGTCTGACGCCCGGCAAACAGCCGAACGCCTCGCGCCCGTCCTCACGCTGCCCGACCGGCCTGCGCTCGCGACGTCGATCCGCACCCGCGCGCAGGTGTTCGTCGATCCGCGTTCGGTCGCGCTGCTCGAACGGATTCGCCTCGTCGCACCGAGCGACGCGAACGTGCTGATCGTCGGCGAGACGGGCACCGGCAAGGAACTGATCGCGCGCCACGTGCACAGCCTCAGCCGCCGCAACAACGGGCCGTTCGTCGCCGTGAACTGCGGCGCGTTCTCCGAAACGCTGGTCGAGAGCGAACTGTTCGGCCACGAGAAAGGGGCGTTTACGGGCGCATTCAGCGCGAAACCGGGCTGGTTCGAAGCCGCGAACGGCGGCACGCTGTTTCTCGACGAGATCGGCGACCTGCCGCTGTCGATGCAGGTCAAGCTGCTGCGCGTGCTGCAGGAGCGCGAGGTCGTGCGGCTCGGTTCGCGCACGAGCACGCCGATCGACGTGCGCGTGGTCGCCGCGACCAACGTCGACCTGCAGCAGGCGGTCGCGACCGGGCATTTTCGCGGCGACCTGTTCTACCGGCTCAACGTCGTGCAGCTCGCGGTGCCGACGCTGCGCGAGCGGCCGGGCGACATCCTGCCGCTCGCGCGCCACTTCTTCGACGACTACCGCAGCCGCCTCGGCTACGGGCCGCGCAGCATCGATCCGCGCGCCGAGCGCAGGCTCGAGGCGCACGGCTGGCCCGGCAATATCCGCGAACTGGAGAACGTGATCCATCATGCGCTGCTCGTAAGCCGCCACGATTCGCTGCAGGACACCGACCTGCACATTGCATCGCCGTGCATGCCGGCGGCCGCCGCGCGCGCGCCGGATTCGTCCGCCGCCGCGCAGGACGCGCTCGAACGCGCGCTGCGCGAGCTGTTCGACGACGGGCACGGCAACCTGTTCGAACGCATCGAGGACACCGTGATGCGCGTCGCGTTCGAGTTCAGCCACCGCAACCAGATCCAGGCGGCGCGGCTGCTCGGCATCAGCCGCAACGTGCTGCGCGCGCGGCTGATTCGCGCGAAGGAGATCGCGGCGGCGAAGTAGCGGCGTCCCCTGGGCGGACCATCGCTCGCCCCGGCACGGCACGATCGCGCCCGCGATCCGTGCAGCGACATCCCGACCTGATGTATCGTGGCGCGAAGCGCGCGCCCGTCGCCGCATCCGGGCGGCGATGCCGACCCTGCCTGCGACAGGGCACCCGCACGAACATCCGCTGCACGAAAGCCGTCCGGCGCCCACGCGGGCCCGACCGAGCCCCGTTCACCCGTCAGGAACCGTCGCCATGAAGAAGCTTGTGAACCGCCCGTCCGATGTCGTGCGAGAAATGCTGGAAGGCATCGCGCGGCAGTCGCCGCATCTCGCGATCCTCGGCGACGAGCTCGTGCTCGTCCGCCAGCCGCTGCCCGAGCCGGCGCAACGGCCCGTCGCGATCCTCTCCGGCGGCGGCAGCGGCCACGAGCCCGCGCATGGCGGCTACGTCGGCGAAGGGATGCTGAGCGCGGCCGTGTGCGGCGAAGTGTTCACGTCGCCGTCCACCGACGCCGTGCTCGCCGCGATCCGCGCGAGCGCCGGCCCGAACGGCGCGCTGCTGATCGTGAAGAACTACACGGGCGACCGGCTCAATTTCGGGCTCGCCGCAGAACTCGCGCGGGCGGAAGGCATTCCGGTCGAGACCGTCATCGTCGCCGACGACGTGTCGCTGCGCAGCCGTATCGAGCGCGGCCAGCGACGCGGGATCGCCGGCACCGTGCTGATCCACAAGCTCGCCGGCGCGGCCGCCGCGCGCGGGCTGCCGCTCGCCCGCGTCGCGGGAATCGCGCGCGACGCGGCGGCCGAGCTCGGCACGATGGGCGTCGCGCTCGACGGCTGCACGATCCCGGGCGCCGACAAGTCGGGCTTCAGCCTCGCCGATCACGAAATCGAGCTCGGCCTCGGCATCCACGGCGAGAAAGGCGTCGAACGCCGCGCGCCGCTGCCGGCCGACGCGCTGGTCGACACGCTGCTGTCGAGCATCGTCGCCGATCTCGTGCTCGACGGCGGCGAGCGCGTCGCGCTGTTCGTCAACGGTCTCGGCGCGACGCCGGACATGGAACTCGCGATCGTGCTGCGCGCCGCGTACGACAACCTGAGCCGGCGCGGCATCGTCGTCGCGCGCGCGTGGGCCGGCACCTTCCTGTCGGCGCTGAACATGCCCGGCTGCTCGATCTCGGTGCTGCGGCTGAACGAAGAACGCGCGGCGCTGCTCGACGCGCCGACGCAGGCGCGTGCATGGCCGGGCGGCGGTGCCGTGAATGCGCACATCCGCGTGGCTGCGGCCGACTCGCACGACGCGCCGCTGCCGCCGCTCGACGCGGCCGGCAGCGCATGGGCCGCGCGCCTGCAGCCGGCGCTGCACGCGGTCGCGCAGACCCTGATCGATCACGAGCAGACGCTGACCGACCTCGATGCGGCGGCCGGCGACGGCGATCTCGGCGCGAGCATGCTGCGTGCCGCACAGGCGATTCTCGAATTGCCCGAAGCCGTGTACGGCACGCCGGCCGGTGCGCTCGCGGCGCTTGGCGCCGCGTTGCGCCGTGCCATTGCAGGCAGTTCGGGACCGTTCTATGCGACCGCGCTGCTGCGCGCGTCGCGCCGGCTGGCCGATATCGCGGAGCCGTCGGCACGCGACTGGGCCGCGGCGTTCCGCGGTGCGGTGGATTCGATCAGCGAACTCGGCGGCGCGCACGCCGGCGACCGGACGATGCTCGATGCGCTGGTGCCGGCCGCCGATGCATTCGACCGAGCGCTCGACGGCGATCGCGATCCCGCGAGCGCCTGGGCAGCGGCCGTCGAGGCCGCCGAACACGGCGCGCAGGAAACGGCGCGCATGACGCCGCGCGCGGGGCGTGCGAGCTATCTCGGCGAGCGCGCGATCGGCACGCCGGATGGGGGGGCCGTTGCGGTGTCGTACTGGGTGCGCGCGTTGCAGCCGCACGTGCGGTAAGCGCAAACGCGCCCGGGCGCGCCGGGCGCTATCTCGTCCGCCCGGGCAACAGCGTCGCCGATGAATGGAGGGAACCCAGAGCGTGCGCTATGCAACGGTCGCCGTAGCCTGCATCGTCAGCCAGCCATCCTGATCCTTCGCCCACAGCTCGATCGTCCCGCCGTCATCCGACGGCTTGCCGCACAGCGTGAACGGCTGCCCGTCGAAGGCCGGGCGCACCGCGCGGAACGCAAAGCTCGCGAGCGTCGCGTCGGGCCGTTCGCGATGCACGAGATCGACGAGCAGCGTCGCGATCAGCGGGCCGTGCACGACGAGCCCCGGATAACCTTCCTCCTGCGTCACATAGCTGCGGTCGTAGTGGATGCGGTGACCGTTGAAGGTCAGTGCCGAATAGCGGAACAGCATCACGGCGTCGGCGGCGACGATGCGCGACCACGTTTCGCCCTCGGGCGCCGCGATCGGCTTCGGCGCGCTCGCGCCCGGCTGCGGCGCGTCGCGATAGACGATGTCGTGCTCTTCCTCGACGCACAGCTCGCCGTCGCACTCGATCCGGTGCTGCACCGTCACGAACACGAGCCGGCCGCTGCGGCCCGTCTTGTCCTCGATGTTCGCGATCGTCGATTCGCGCGTCGCGCTGCGCCCCGCGCGCAGCGGCGCGTGAAACGTCAGGCGGCCGCCGGCCCACATGCGGCGCGGCAGCGGCACGGGCGGCAGGAAGCCGCCCCGCTTCGGGTGGCCGTCGGGGCCGACTTCGGCCATCGGCGCGACCGGCAGGAAGTAGAGCCAGTGCCACAGCGGCGGTACGACATCGCCGGGCGACGGGCGGTCGAGCGTGGCGGCCAGCGCGTTCAGCGGGAATGCGGTGATGTCGTCGTCGAGCGTTTCGGTCTTGCCGAGCCACGCGTCGATCGACGCCGCGTCGGCGGGCTGGGAAGATGAGGTCGACACGTGTGAAGTCTCCGATGCGGTTGCAATGGTCCTAATATGCACGCCGCGCGCCGTTTCGCGAACCCTCGCTCCGCATTTTCCTGACGCGCAGCCCTGCCCGACGGATCTCGTCCGACTATTCGATATAGTCGCCGCACCTGCCGCACGCGCCTCCCGGACACCGACCTTACAGCTTGACCATCGCCGGCACGCTGCCTAAATTGCTTCAAACGGGCCGGCCGGGGCCACGCGCGACATGACACGCGGGTGACAACAAACCGATAGTTTGCTATCGAATGTTTTTGCCCCTATCATCTCGCCCATGACCAATCTGCACGACCTCCGCCTCGCCGTCAGCAGCCTGCTCGTGCTGTCCGCGCGCAAGTGGCGCCGTACCAGCGACGGCGTGCTGAACGCATACAACGTATCCGAAGCCTGCGCGACGCCGCTGTTGATCGCCGGCCGCCTCGGCGAAGGCGTACGGCAGGGCACGCTCGCCGAACACGTCGGCATCGAAGGGCCGTCGCTCGTGCGCCTGCTCGACCAGCTGTGCGCGGCCGGCCTCGCGCGCCGTGACGAGGATCCGCACGACCGGCGCGCGAAAACGATCTCGCTGACGGCCGCCGGCCGCGCGGTCACCGCGAAGATGGAGAAAGACCTGCGCGTGCTGCGCGCACAGGTGCTCAAGGGCGTCACGCGCGCCGACCTCGAAACGACGCTGCGCGTGCTGAACGCCTTCAACGCGTCCGACGCGACGCAGCCCGCGCCGCACCCGCCCCACGCCGCCGATTCCGCGTCATGACCTATCCGAGCCTTCGCGACTGGCTGTTCTCGGGCAAGACGTTCGCCGCGTCGATGCTGGCGCTGTACCTCGGCCTGTATTTCCAGCTGCCGCGCCCGTACTGGGCGATGGCGAGCGTCTACATCGTGTCGAACCCGTTCGTCGGCGCGACGCGCTCGAAGGCGCTGTATCGCGCGCTCGGCACCGCGCTCGGCGCGGCCGCCGCGATCTTCTTCGTGCCGCCGTTCGTCGAAACGCCGATCCTGTTCAGCATCATCGTCGCGACGTGGTGCGGCACGCTGCTCTACCTCGCGATCTCCGACCGCACCGCGCGCAGCTACGTGTTCATGCTCGCCGGTTATACGATGCCGCTGATCGCGCTGCCGACCGTGACCGATCCGTCCACGGTATTCGACGTCGCGATCGCGCGCACCGAGGAAATCGTGCTCGGCATCGTATGCGCGAGCGTGGTCGGCAGTGCCGTGTTCCCGAACCGGCTCGCGCCGACGCTGATCGAGCGCACCGACGCATGGTTCAAGGACGCCGCGTTCTACGGTCGCGAGACGCTGTCCGGGCATATCGCCGGCAAGGCGCTGTCCGCGTGCCGGCAGCGCCTCGCGACGACGATCACCGGCCTCGAATTCCTGCTGAGCCAGTTGGGTTACGACCATGCGCATCCGAGCATCCTCGCGCGCGCGCAGGCGCTCGCGGGCCGGATGCAGTTGTTCCTGCCGCTGATGTCGTCGCTCGCCGATCCGCTGATCGCGCTGATGCGCGACCTGCACGTGCGCCCGCCCGCGCTCGACGCGCTGCTGGCCGACGCCGCGAAGTGGTTCGACGCACCGCTGCCGGCCGTGAAATCCGGCGCCGACGGCGACATGGCGCATGATCCGGTCGCGGACAACCTGCGCGAGCGCATCGCCGCGCTGCAGCCCGCCGACAGTGCGCTGACGAGCTGGGACGGTGCGCTGCTATCGAATGCGCTGTGGCGGCTGCGCCAGGTCATCGACATCTGGCAGGACTGCCGCTCGCTGCGCGCGCTGATCGCGAACGAGTCAGGCGTCTGGCAGCCGCGCTACCGGCACTGGCGGCTCGGCGGCACCGAACGCTTCTTCGATCGCGGGATGATGCTGTTCTCCACGCTGACCGTCGTGCTCGCGATCGTGTTCGCGTGCTGGATGTGGATCTCGTCCGGCTGGCACGACGGCGCGGCCGCCGTCACGCTCGTGGCCGTGTCGTGCAGCTTCTTCGCCGCGCTCGACGAGCCCGCGCCGCTGGTGTTCAAGTTCTTCCTGTCGACGGCCGCGAGCGTCGTGTTCGCGGGCCTGTACCTGTTCGTCGTGCTGCCGCACGTGCACGACTTCGCGATGCTCGTGCTGATGTTCGCGGGCCCGTTCATCCTGATCGGCACGCTGCTGCCGCGCCCGCAGTTCAACATGGTGACGATGCTCGTCGCGGTGAATACGGCCACCTTCATCAGCATCCAGAGCGCATACGAAGCCGATTTCTTCGTGTTCCTGAACAGCAATCTCGCCGGCGTTGCCGGGCTGTTGTTCGCGTACCTGTGGACACGCGCGACGCGGCCGTTCGGCGCGGAACTCGCGGTGCGGCGCCTGCTGCGCTCGGGCTGGGAGGACGTCGTGCGCTCCGCATCGACACAGCCGCTCGACGACCAGCGCAACCACGCATCGCGGATGCTCGATCGCGTCACGCAACTGCTGCCGCGTCTCGGCGCATCCGACGACCACCGCCACCCGTCGATCGAAAGCTTCCGCGACCTGCGCATCGCGCTGAACGCGCTCGACCTGCGCCGCTCGCGCCGCCGGCTGTCGGGCGACGTGCCCGACGCGATCGATCGCGTGCTCGCCGGCGTCACCGACCACTACGCGCGCTGCGCGGCCGCGAACGCGCGCCAGCCCGCGCCGCCGGCGCTGCTCGCGTCGATCGACGACGCACTGCACCGCGTGGCCGGCCGCAACCTGCCGGGCACCGCACCGGCCGACGGCGGCACGGCGCCGGCCACGCCCGCCACGCACCGCCGGCTGCGCGACACGCTGCACGCGCTCGTCGGCCTGCGCCTGTCGCTGTACCCGGCCGCGGCCGCACAAGCGCCGCAGGCACCGGGCGGAGCACGCGCATGATCCGGCTTTCCAACCTGTCCTTCCGAGCGCGACCATGATCGGCGAAATCGACATCTTCGGCGTATTCGTGCCGGCTCCGCTCGTGCTGATGCTGATCGCCTACCTGATCAACATCGTCGTGCGCGCGGTGCTCGAGCGCGTCGGCTTCTACCGCCTCGTCTGGCACCGTTCGATCTTCGACCTCGGCATCTACGTGTTCGTGTTTGCCGCCGTCGTGATCGTTTCCCACCATCTCGCGGCTACCTAACGTGAAAAAATCCTGGCTCTCGGCAGGGCAAATCCTGCTCACCCTGATCGTCGTCGTCGTGGCCGGCCTCGTGCTGTGGCGGATCATCAACTACTACATGTTCTCGCCGTGGACGCGCGACGGGCATGTGCGCGCCGACGTGATCCAGGTCGCGCCGGACGTGTCGGGCCTCATCACGTCGGTGCAGGTCGCCGACAACCAGGAGGTCAGGCGCGGCCAGGTGCTGTTCGTGATCGACCAGGCCCGCTACACGCTCGCGGAACGGCTCGCCGAAGCGACGCTCGCGCAGCGCCGCGCGACGCTCGCCCAGGCGAAGCGCGAATACGCGCGCAACCTGCAGCTCGGCAACCTCGTCGCAAGCGAGCAGGTCGAGGAAAGCCGCACGCGCGTCGAACAGGGCGAGGCCGCCGTCGCCGATGCGCAGGTGTCGCTCGACACCGCGAAACTGAACCTGCAGCGCACGACGATCGTGAGCCCGGTCGACGGCTACCTGAACGACCGCGCGCCGCGCGTCGGCGAATACGTGCCGGCCGGCCGCGCGGTGCTGTCGGTCGTCGACCGCAATTCGTTCCGCGTCGACGGCTACTTCGAGGAAACCAAGCTGCGCGGCATTCATATCGGCCAGCCGGTCGACATCGTCGTGATGGGCGAGCCGCATGCGCTGCGCGGCCACGTGCAGAGCATCGTCGCCGCGATCGAGGACCGCGACCGCACGCAGGGTGCGAACCTGCTGCCGAACGTGAACCCGGCATTCAGCTGGGTGCGACTGGCGCAGCGCGTGCCGGTGCGCGTCGTGCTCGACGAGGTGCCCGACGACTTCCGGATGATCGCGGGCCGCACCGCGACGGTTTCGATGCGCGAAGCCGACACGCGCCGCCGCGACAACGCGAAGCCGGCTGCTGCCAGCGCGGCGTCGGCAGTCGCGCCGGTATCGACGGCTTCCGGTGCGGCCGCAAGCACGGCGGGAGCATCGCGATGAAACGGCACGGTCTGCGCCTCGCGGCGGCACTCGCGCCGCTCGCGCTCGCACTCGGCGCGTGCAAGTCCGTCGGCCCCGATTACAAGCTGCCGCAGCAGGCCTATGTGAATGCACCGCTCGCGAACCATGCGCTCGACGACGCGAACGGCACGCTCGTGTCGCGCGACGCCGTGCCCGGCAACTGGTGGCAGCTATACGACGACCCCGTGCTCGACGAACTCGTGCGCGGCGCACTGAAATCGAACACCGACCTGCGCGTCGCCGCGGCCAACCTCGCGCGCTCGCGCGCGGCGCTGGAAGTCGCGAACGAACAGGGCGGGTTCTCGGGCGGCGCGGAGGCGGGCGTGCAACGCGCGCAGGAATCGGCTGAACAGTACCTGCTCGAAAACAAGCTGCCGGTCGTCAACGAAGGTGCGGTCGGCATCAACGTGTCGTACGAGATCGACCTGTTCGGCAAGCTGCGGCGCGGCGTCGAAGCCGCGCGCGCGGACAGCGAAGCCGTCAGGGCGGCCGGCGACCTGGCGCGCATCACGGTCGTCGCCGACGTGGTGCGGGCGTACGTCGAATCGTGCTCGGCCGGCGACGAGCTGGCGATCGCGAAGCAGTCGCTCGCGCTGCAGAAGCAGCGCGTCGCGCTGTCCCAGCGGCTGCGCGATGCCGGGCGCGGCAACCAGACCGACGTGACGCGCGGCGTGACGCAGGTGCGCACGCTCGCCGCCGATATCCCGCGCTTCGAAGGCCGCCGCAAGGTCGCGCAATACCAGCTCGCCGCGCTGCTCGCGCGCTCGCCGGCCGACCTGCCGAAGGCCGTCGCCGAATGCGAACGCCTGCCTAAGCTGCGCCAGCCGATTCCGATCGGCGACGGCGCCGCGTTGCTGCGCCGCCGCCCCGACGTTCGCGAAGCCGAGCGGCAGCTTGCCGCGGCAACCGCGCGAATCGGCGTGGCGACCGCCGCGCTGTACCCGTCGATCAGCATCGGCGCGTCGGCCGGCTCGGTCGGCCTCGCCGCCGACCTGTTTTCGTCCACGACCAATCGCTGGTCGTTCGGACCACTGATCAGCTGGTCATTCCCCGTCAACGGCCAGCGTGCGCGTGTACGCGAAGCCGAGGCTGCGACGGGCGGCGCGCTCGCGCACTTCGACGGTGTCGTGCTGAACGCGCTGCGCGAAACGCAGTCGAGCCTCGCGACCTATGCCGCCGACGTGCAGCGCACCGATGCGCTGCGTACGGCCTACGAATCGGCGCGCCATTCCGCCGACGAAACCCATCGTCTCTACGCGGCCGGCCGCGAGTCGTTCCTTTCCGACCTCGATGCGACGCGCACGCTGACGAGCGTGCAGGCACAGGTCGCGGCGGCCGAAGGGCAGGTCGCCGCCGATCAGGTGCGGCTGTTCCTCGCGCTTGGCGGCGGATGGGACAGCGACAACGCGGCGACCGCACGGGATACCCGGCCCGCCACCGCGCGTGCCGCCTCTGCCGCGTCGCCCCCCGCGGCGAACGAGTAATGGCCCCAGCGTCATAGATCTCGGTATATGGCGCCGGCTTCATGAAACGCCGTGCGCAAACGGGTTTTCCTGATTCGCGCCATGGCATCCGGAGAACGACGGACGCCCGCGTTGACGGTAAACTGCCCGATGCACTTCCATTCATCTTCCGCTGCCGCTCCGGCAGCGGCATCCCCTCGGAGAGTCATCATGCGAACCAGCGCCCGCAACCATTTCGCCGGCCAGATCAGCGCCGTCAAGCCCGGTGCCGTCAACGACGAAATCACGCTCCGCACGCAGGACGGCCTCGACATCGTCGCCGTGATCACTCACGGCAGCGCGGCTTCGCTGGGCCTCGCTGCCGGCACGCAGGCGTTCGCGCTCGTCAAGGCATCGTCGGTCATCATGATGGTCGACGTCGACAGCAGCAAGGTGTCGGCCCGCAACTGCGTCGCGGGCACCGTATCGTCGGTCGCGAAGGGTGCGGTCAATTCGGAAGTCGTGATCCAGGCCGCGGGCGGCGCCGAAATCGTCGCGATCGTGACCAACGACAGCGTCGATCGTCTCGGCCTCGCGAGCGGCACGGCCGCGGCTGCGATCTTCAAGGCATCGAGCGTGATCGTCGGCGTCGAGTGATCGCATGACGAGCGCCGCGATCGTGATCCGGTGTGCGCCGCGCATTCGCGCGGGTCGTGTCGCCCGGCCGTCACGCGAGTGCGCACGATGATCGCCGCACTCGATCGCACCGAACCGCCCGCGCATGAACGGGCGTTGCAGTCGCTGCTGCTCGCGGCGGCCAACGCCGACACGCCCGACGCACGCCTGTTCGGCGCACTCATTGCGGCACGCGCGCGCCGCAACGAACTCGGGCTGCTCGGCCTGTCTCATGCGCAGTTGGCTGGCCTGCTTGCGCGCCAGTTTCAGCGCCTGCCTTCCCCCGATGCCGCACTCGTGTCGACGGTTGCGATGGCGCTGCTGCCATCCACCCACGCGGCATTCGTCGCGACGCTGCACGCACGGCTGATGGACGACGCGAATCCCGCCGCGACCCGCGACGACGCCGACTGCCTCGCGTCGATCATCGCGCATGCGTGCCTGCGCCCCGATCATCTGTGGCGCGACCTCGGGCTCGACGGACGCGATGCGGTATCGGCGATGCTCGATCGCTATTTCCCCGCACTCGCCGCGCGCAACGTCGCTCACCTGCGCTGGAAAAAATTCCTCGCACAGGAAGTGGCTGCATCGCTCGGCATACCACCGGGGCCCGCCCCCGGATGCCCGGGCTGCGAAGATTTCCGCTTCTGCTTTCCTCACACGCGATAGCCGCCGCGGCGGCTGCGCTGCCCGCGCGTTTCGTCGCATCGCCAACCGGAGAAACCGCCTTGACATTGCGAGCCCCAACCTGCCGTCGCGCGATTTCGAAACCACGTCCCGCTTCTACGAGAAACTGGGGTTCGTCGAAACGTGGCGCGACGACGGCTGGATGATCCTCAAACGCGGTGACCTGTTGCTGGAATTCTTTCCGCACCCCGAACTCGATCCGGCCGCGAGCTGGTTCAGTTGCTGTTTCCGGCTCGCTGATGTCGGCGCCTTCTTCGACGACATGCTCGCAGCCGGCATTCCGGAGCAACGGACCGGCTGGCCGCGTGCGCACCGGCCGACACGCGAAGCGTGGGGCGGCACGGTCGGCGCACTGATCGATCCGGACGGTTCGCTGATCCGGTTGATCCAGACGGAAGACCAGGCACGCCCCCTGTCGCTGCCGCGATCGAGCGGCGATGGAAATGCACGGGCGCACGATTCGACGCATGCCCCATAAACAGTTACCTTGCGATGCGCATCGCATGCGTCGGGCCGTTCATCGCTTACGACGCAGTCAATGCCGATGCCGGTGATGAATGTCCGGGAAATGCGCGTGACTATGCGTGATCGGCAGATGCACATGCGGATGCGTGTGCGGCTCGTTGCCATCGTACGGAAAGTCGTGCGTATGCTGGTGATGTTCGTCGTGCCGATGCCGGTGAGTATGCTCGAGCCGCTCGTGCGCATGCGTGTGTTCGTGCCGTTCGCGCACATGCAGCCAGATGCCGAGCGCCATCAGCGCGGCGGCGATCCAGAACGTCGCGGGCGGCAGCGCGGGCCAGATCAGCAGCGACAGCACCACGCCGAACAGCGGCGCGATTGAAAAATATGCGCCCGTACGCGCGCTGCCGAGATGACGCAGCGCGACGACGAACAGCACGAGGCTGATCCCGTAGCCGCCGAGCCCCGTCAGCATCGCGGCGGCCGTGACCGGTACGGCGGGCAGCGTTGCACCGGTCGCCAGCGCGATGCCGATGTTCACGGGCCCCGCGATCAGCCCTTTCGCGCACGCGATGACCATCGCGTCGTTCGCGGCGACCTTGCGGGTCAGGTTGTTGTCGATCGCCCAGCACAGGCATGCGCCGACGATCAGCAGCGCGCCGACCGGCACGCCTGCCCGGCCCGGTATCCACGACAGCAGCGCGCCGCCAGCGACGATCGCGACCATTCCTAGGAACACCTGCACATCCACGTTCTCGCGAAACACGACCCACGCGATGACGGCCGTCAGCACGCCTTCGAGATTGAGCAGCAGCGCGCTCGTCGCAGCCGGCGTGCTCGACAGCCCGAGCATCAGCAACGCCGGGCCGGCCACGCCGCCCGCAGCGATCGCGCCGGCCAGCCACGGCAGGTCGGCGCGCTGCAGCGGCGCGGCATCCGCGGCCGATGCGCGGCGGTTGCGCAACCCGCGCAGCAGGATCCCGATGCCGAGCCCGACGCCGCTGCCGAGATAGAACAGGCCGGCGACCATGAACGGCGACATTGCGCCGATCAGCGCCTTGGCGAGCGGTGTCGCGGCGCCGAACAACGCGGCCGCGGCGAGCGCGACGAGAATCGCGGAATGTCTCTGGTTCATGATCCGATTTGAATTGACGTAAAAAAACGGCGGCCGTGGCTTCGGGTCGGTTCGTGTCGGCGCAAGCCTCCCGCACCTTTCGAAGTGCAAGCCGCATCGCGCTGAACAACCTGCGCGTGGTGTCACGATCCAGCCGGATTATCGCTCGTCATCATGTCACGATGGCCGGACCGCGTCGTTCACATGCCGATCGACGATCCCGATATCGCTATTTTAGGAAACCGAATTATGTGATTGAAGTGCCATCACAATCAGGCATGCGTACTATCCATGCGCAAACTTCAAAGTCGAAGCATCGCAGATGCGGCGCCGATTGACGGAACCTGTTCGTCCGGTTGCGTTGCCGGTCTGATGTCGCAGGGGGAGTGCCGGCGAGTCAACCGCCGGTGGAGGTAGTCCTGACCTGCCCCTTTCGAGGCAGGTCAGTCTGTCGTGTGATTCACAGCATGCGGCATGCATGCGGGTGAGCGCCGTACAGTCGACGGCGACGCGGTGCGGGTTACTCGTTTCCGGCCGTTTGCTGCTCGATCTGCTGCGCAACGTCGGTTTGAGCTTCCGCGTTCGCCGGTTCCGGCGCTGCTGCTGCGGCCTCGGCCTGCTGCTCGGCCTTCGGCTGCTGCTGCGCGCCCTTGGACGATTGCGCCGCACCCTTGCCGGGACGGCGTGCCTTCAGCCGACGCGCCCGTGCGGCGTCGTCATGCGTCACGCGCCCTGCTTCGTTGCCCTGCAGATCGACCCGCACCGCGTCTTCGACAAGGCACGACCAGTAGCGGTTGCCGCGGCACCACGTCGACATCGCTTCACGCAGTTCGGCTTCGTTGAGGCCCACGGCCTGAGCCTCGCGTGCGAGGTCGTCCCAGATGCCGACCTTGAGCGGTACTTTGGGGGCCGGATTCTTCGGGAACGCGCGCGGAAACTTCCGCTGCAGTTTGCCGATCGCAACGATGACCGGATCGACCGGCGCCGACGGCTTCGCCGAAGTGGGCTTCGCGCGGTGCTGCGCTTTGGCGCCGGCACCCGGTTTGGCCCCGCGGGCCGGCTGGTCGCCGGACTTCGGCTTCGCGCCGGCGTCCGTCGGCGCTGCAGGTCGCTTCGCGTTGCGCTCCTGCTTGGCCTTCGCTGCGAGCTGCGCCCGTAATTCGGCAAGTTGTTCAAAACCCATAAATTCAATCCACCAGGAATATAAGGTGTGGTTCGTGCGGCCATTCCGTGCGACGCAAAAAGCTTCGCCGCCACGCGTGCGACCCGTCTGCCGCCGATGCGGAACACTACGGGGCCGCATCGCGCACGCCACTCTGTTTTCAGGCACCCGGCCACGATGCCGGACAAGGCAGGAGGGAAGTATACCGGTACGCGCGACGGCCGGCTGACTCGCCGGTCTGCATTTGCCCGATCCAGCGTGCGGAAAATGCGTCCGCGCGGCCGCGTTGCGCATTATATGTATACGTTTCCGGAAGTCACGTCGTTCACAACCGTCGTCGAAAATCGGGCCAGTTGTGAGCGAAACGGTCGGCCCGACGGCGTTCGCTGATCGACGCCCGACGCGTGGTGTTACGCGTTGCGGAGCCGAAAAAGATCGTGCCGCGCGAGCGCATCGCCGGCCACGGCGACGATTCCGGATCGCGGACGGCATCCCGTCGGCTGCATGCGAATCGGCGATCGCGACAACGGGACGCACATGACGATGGATCGACGCAGCCTGTCGTGACATCCCGGTACGCCCATCGATTGCACCGGACCCATGCACGACTCGTTGCGTCCGCATCGATCGTGTGGCGTACGAAGATGCCGGAAAATGCGTAGTATGGCCGGGTCACCGTCGTCGGCAGCGTACCTTGGCCCGTACCTCGGCCCGTTTTGCGGCGTCCCCGGTCGGCCGGCGGCATCCCTCTTGCCTGCTAAAGAACCGGTTGTACGAAGCGGAGCGGATACATGGTTCTCCCACACGACATCCCGCACGACGGCATCACGCGCGAGGAGATTCACCATCGGCAGATCGACATGCGCGGTTATCGGCGCAGCGACGGCCTGTTCGAAGTGACGGCCTGCCTCGCGGACCGCAAGACCAGCGATTTCACGCCACCGGGCGGCACGCGAACGGTCGCTGCGCTGTCTCCGATCCACGATCTCGGCGTGACGCTGGTCTTCGACGCCGACATGGTCGTACGCGCCGTATCCACGTTCATCCGGTCGCATCCGTATGCGCAGTGTCCCGGCGGCGGCGACTCGCTGCAGGCGCTTGTCGGACTGAGCATCGGTTCCGGCTGGAACAGCGAGATCCGCAAGCGTCTGCCGTCCTGCGATACGTGCACGCATCTGAAGGAATTGCTCGGCCCGGTCGCAACCACGGCCTATCAGACGATGGTCGGCGTGCGGCGGTCGTCGCTCGACGCCCGCGACCGCGAAGGCAAGCCGCTCAAGATCGACAGTTGCCATGCGTATGGCGCGTCGCGCGATCTCGTGAAACGTCTTTGGCCCGAATACCACCAGCCTGTGCCGACGGCAAAAGGAAGCTAAGGTCCCGGCATTCGGCCGGTTCGACGTCTGCAGGATCGGTGACGCACATGGATGCGTGCGTTGTCTGCGCGGACCAGCGCCAATGCTGCCGGTCCGAAATCAGAAGACGCCCAGCGCGAGTCCGGCGGCAAGGCCCGCGCCGAGTTCGGCGCAGCGCGCACGATCATCGTCGTCGATCGTCTTCGGCGCGAGGATGCGCTCAGGCGTCTGCGCGTGCGTACAGACGATCAGGCCTGGCGCCACGTTCTTCAATCGCCATCCGGTCGCAATCCGGTCTATCTGGCGCAGCGCGTTCTGTCCGTCGCTTCCCGCGCAGATCATTGCCGCGTACGGACGGCCGTTCACGCGATCGAGCGCCGCGTAGTAGCAGCGATCGAAAAAGTCCTTCATCAGCCCGGACATCGACGCAAGATTCTCGGGCGTCGCAAACAGGTATGCGTCGGCGGCCAGCACATCGTCTGCACTCGTCGCGTCCGCGCGCTGCAGCCTGACGTCGATGCCGGGTTGCTCGCGCGCCGCGTCGGCCGCCGCTTCGGCCATCTGTTGCGTGCCTCCGGTCATCGTGTGATAGACGATCAACAGCGTCTTCATTCGTAGTCGCTCGCGTCAGGCTTCAGGTGGGTCGGGGTATCGCCGGTTTCCGCTGGATGGACAGTCGTCGCGTGTGTGGGGGCGGTTGTGCGTTCGCTCTTGCGGATCAGTCGGTTTGCCGGCTCAGCGATGCCAAGCGTGCATCGATCGCGTGCATGACATCGACCTCGATTCGCGCATGATCTTCCTGATGCGCGGTCAATCCGGCGCGACGCGTAATGCGTCGCCGTCGTCCGGACGCGCGTAGTACGCGAGAAACATGTCGGCGGCCGATTCCGCGACTTTCTGTTGCTCCGGCGCCGTGAGCGGCGGCTGGCCCATCGTCACCTGCGGCCAGAATGCGAATGCCTTCACGACACCATGCAACTGATGCGCGGCAAACACCGGATCGGTGACCGACAGGCGGCCGGCCAACGCTGCCGCACGCACCCAGACCGTCAGGTCTTCCTCGCGCTCGCCGAGGCGTTCGACCATGTCGCGCGCACGCTCCGGCGAATGGATGGCCGCGCCGATCGCGACGCGCGCAAGTACGAGAAACGCATCGTCGTTCAGCAGGCGCAATTTGCGCTCCAGCAAGGCGAGCAGTTGCTCGCGCAGCGGCACGTCGGTGCGATAAGTCGGTGAGCTACTGGTTTGGGTCGCATCCCACAGCTTGTGCAGGATCGCGGCGAACAACGTTTCCTTGCCGGGAAAGTGGTTGTAGACCGTACGCTTCGACACGTCCGCGCGCGCAGCGATGCGATCCATGCTGGTTGCATCGTAGCCGGCAGCGAGAAATTCCTCGATCGCCGCGTCGATGATGGCCGCACGCTTTCGATCGGTCAGGCGTTGAGGGACAGAGCTGGTATCCATGTGGAAATTTTACACCGCTCAGTTTACTTATCCCGGAAATAAACTACACTGTCCAGTGCACTTTTTCTTCGGACGAACCAACATGGCATCGCCTCTCGTTTTGATTCACCGCATTCTGGGTTTTGCAGCCGCCAGGCGCGGCCGCGCGCTGTCCGGCGGTTCGCCGCAGCACAATGGCGAGCGCTTCAGCAATGTTGCGCCGCGTCCCGTCGAAGGTATCGGCAAGACGCTCGGGATCGCCTGGACGATGCTGTTCAACAAGTCGCGCAATACCGTGCCGGCTGGCGCGCTGCCCGTCGATTTGCTGACCCGCGCACAGCTCGACGCGGCGCCCGATCGCAGCCTGTACCGGCTTGGCCATTCGACGCTGCTGCTCAAGTTGCGTGGAGAATTCTGGCTGACCGATCCCGTGTTTGCCGAGCGTGCATCACCGTTTCGGAATGTTGGCCCCAAGCGCTTCCATGCGCCGCCGATAGCGCTTGAAGATCTTCCGCCGCTACGCGGTGTGATCCTGTCGCACGATCACTACGATCACCTCGACCGCGATACGGTGCTCGCGCTCGCGGCCACCACCGGCGTGTTCGTGACAACGCTGGGCGTCGGCGACCGTCTGATCGAATGGGGCATCGACGCGAAGAAGGTCCGTCAGCTCGACTGGTGGCAGAGCGTCGACGTGGCCGGCCTGACGCTGACCGCAACACCCGCGCAACACTTCTCCGGGCGCAGCCTGTTCGACGGCAACAGCACGCTGTGGGCGTCGTGGGTCATCGTCGACGACGACCTGCGCGTGTTTTTCAGCGGCGATACGGGCTACTTCGACGGGTTCCGTACGATCGGCGAGCGCCTCGGGCCGTTCGACGTGACGCTGATCGAAACGGGCGCATACGATGCGCAATGGCCGTACGTGCACATGCAACCGGAAGAAACCGTTCAGGCGCATATCGATTTGCGCGGACGCTGTCTGATCCCGATCCACAACGGTACGTTCGATCTCGCGATGCATCGCTGGCACGAGCCGTTCGAGCGAGTAACGGCGTTGTCGATCGTGCGCGGCATCGAGTTGTCCACGCCCAGAATGGGCGAGCGCCTTGATCTCGACGAGCCGCATCGAGGCGAGCGGTGGTGGCGCACGGTAGACGAGCACGCGAACGCGGCGGCAGCAACGAAATCGCGCAGGTGGCAATTTTGCGCGTCGCAAGCGACGAAATAGGTTCGCCTGTCATTACGTCTTTCGTGCGGAAGCGCGGCGGTGCCGCGTTTCCGGCCATCGCGTTTTCGGGGCAGTTGTTCATTGGCGGCTTGTCTGCCGATACGATCACCTGAATCGGAAATGATGCACGCGGCGCCGCCCAATAGCTTCATTCAACAATACGAGGCACCGGTTGACCGACCGCGACAGCAGGCTTCGGCAAACGCGGGCGGATCGCATCTGCAAATTCGCACGAAACCGGCGAGCGCCTAGCTGCTGCCCCTTTCGAATCTACGTTTCCATCGAAGGAAAGCACCTACACATCCGATAGGCTGCATGGTTGCCCGCGGCTTCGGCCTCGTCGTTCTGGGCAAGAATCGGGTAATTCGTGGGCGCTGACCTTATCTCGACCAGTTCAACCGCCTTATGTTCGACAGGGCGTCACGAGTCGATGGGTTCGCACGCAAGTTTAGATAGTCGGCTCAATCTTCCATCATTACTTCCACCAGCTCACCGCCATGAGCCCGCAGAAGAATAGATGTGACCTTGCGGTTCAACCGATTTGCAACGGCAGATGAGCCGTCGGTCGCCCCCAAGAATTCCACAACTCTTTGTTGTATCGCGCGATCGGTGAAAACCGTTGTCACGTGACAACTCGCGCCGGACATCAGATCAGTGACTCGGCGAGCGATCGTCATGCACCGGACCAACACTCACTGGACGTTGTCTACGATAGAGTTCGGCGCAAGATGTATCAAAAACCACCAATTACGTATCAATCACAACGCAATTCACCGCCCAACTCCTGGACGACTCAGTAGCGCATGAAAAATTCATGCGCCCCCAATTCCAAGGAGGATCGGGCGTGTTTTGCGTGAAACAACATGAGGAATATTGCGCAAACCATTGCTGGATAAGGATTTCCGGCAGCGCCCCATTTTTTTTGAATGTTTCACGATTCAACTTGGTTGAACCGGTAGGCGACCTTTGGCGTGGGGATTTGTCTTCATTCCTGCGCCGACCGTTGTCAGACTGCTAACAGATATGGAATGCGGGATACGCCATTGCGCCGGTTGTAATGCTGGAAGATACAGCGAAACCTCGCACCCCTCCCCTGCCGGACTATGCGCGCACCACATCGGCGATGGCCACATCATTAAATGGGGCCATATCTTGATGCGTTAATAATTGTCTGCCCTTGAGTGCGACTCACCAAGCGATCGGGGCATTCTGCCATCACGAGAATGCCGGGCATCGACGCCACCGGTCCTGACGACCGGGACGAATGCCGCCTCAATCATCGGCAAAGACACTTGCCTCTGACGACTACGACGGCCGTCCTGCCGTTTTCTACGATGCCCGGGCTGCCTTTGTTGTCACGTGACAACTTCTCAGACAGAACATATACCAACTGAACGCTGCAACCGGAACTATCTATAAATTCGATCCGCTTTGATCCGCTTGACGTATCTAAATTTGATCGATCGTAACCGTTATCGAGAAATTAGCAACGCCGCTGCGTTACAGCCTGGTTGCTTGTCACGTGACAACTCCCCAGGCAAGCAATCGAGCCAGCCACCGGCTTACGCTTACTATCGAGCGTTGATTGACATAACCGAAATCCACATCCCAATCGAATCAAGTTCTTCCTGTCGACACGCAGCATCGACTGCGACCAATTCCCGGCGACTTGTCACGTGACAACTACGTCCCTCGACGACACCCGCGAACCGGCCAATCAGATTCGCAAGGGGTTCTGTTAGCACCAAAGGCACTGCCTTTCCATAAGTCTCTGCGATCGAGTTTCATCACCGACGCCAATGACAGTCGAATTTCCTTCAACCCTTTGTGCATTCTTCGTGGCCGCAATCGACAATTTTATTTTTACTCGACCATCACTCACGATTGGTTCGTTAACCGTTCGACCTACTTGTCACGTGACAACAACAACGATCTCCAAGACATGCATCAAGCTGAACACTTTTCTGGACATTTCGATAACAACTGAATATATTACGCAAAACTCCTTGGAGGAATTTAATGGCTTTCAAGATCGCCGTCAGTAATCAAAAAGGTGGTACTGGAAAGACAACCATCTCCGTCAACATCGCGGCTGCGTTCGAGGCCGGTGGCAACAAGGTCGCGTTGATCGATGCCGACCCTCAAGGCACTTCCGTTCGGTGGGTGACGAGCGGTGAGAACACCTTGCCGATGACGGTCCTTTCGCTGGCCCCCGCCGGTCGTGGCATCGGCGGCGAGATCAAGAAGCAGGACGCAAACTTCGACGTGATCGTCGTCGACTGTCCGGGCAACCTCGAAGATCCGCGCATCGCGTCCGTGCTCGAAGTCGCCGACTTCTGCCTCGTGCCGCTGTCACCGTCGCCGGCGGACCTGTACAGCACCGTCGCGATGATTCGCATGATCGAGTCGATGCGAGCCGTTCGTAACCCGAATCTTTCTTCCGCATTAATGCTGAATAGTGTTAATGGAAAAACTAAAATGCGTGAAGAAATTTTAAAAATTCTAAGGGCTGAAGAAATAGGGGAGCATTTGCTCGACAGCCAGATCGCCCAACGCGAGGTCTACCGTCAGACGTTCGCACTCGGCACCACGATCCATCATCACAATCGATACCTGAAGGGGCTGAAGGAAGCCCGTGCGGAAATCGAAAGGCTGGTCACGGAAATGGCCCAATACATCGCGTCGACGCGCGCTACCGGAGCCGCCCATGGCTAAGGACACATCGAAAGACAAGAAGCCGACCGGCAACCTGCATCTCGCGGCCGGCCTGTTGCGCGGGCTCGCGCAGGAAAACGCTGCACTGGAAACCCGCTTGCCCGAGCCGCCGGCTGCACCGAACATCGTCGACGCGACGCCCGCCGCCGCGCCCCCGGCCGCGGTCGCACCCGCCGGCACACCGGATCTTGGCGCGCCGCAGAAGGTACTGGTCAAGGACTGCATCCCGAACCCGTTCAACCCGCGCGTGTTCTATTCGGAGTCGAGCCTGCACGAGCTCGCGCTGACGTTGAAACGGGAAGGGCAGATCGAGCCGATCAAGGTCACGCGGCTCCCGGAGTTTCCCGGCAAGCTCGTCGTGATCGACGGGCAACGCCGGCTGCGCGCGACGAGCATCAACGGCGACGAAACCATCAACGCCACGTTCCGCACGGACCACACGCCCGAACAGCTCTATACGATCGCGTATCGGGCGAACCACGATCACGAACGCCAGACGATCTTCGACGATGCGGTCGCATGGAAGCGTCTCCTCGACGAGAAGGTCTTTCAGGACCAGAACACGCTCGCGGAGAAGATCGGCAAGGACAAGGCATCGATCAGCAAGACGCTGTCGCTCAACGCACTGCCCAACACGCTGCTGGAGCGGATGGCCAGCGCGAACGACGTGGTCGGCCTGCAGGCAGCGTACTTCCTGAAGCTGATCTTCGAGCGCCTGGGCGAACCGACGGCCGACCGGCTGCTCACGGCCGTGATCGATCGGAAGAAATCGGTCCGCGATCTCGAGAATTTCCTGCGTGCGCAGAGTGACGACAACAAGAAAGCGGGGCGCACGCGCTACAGCGTTCGTCACGACTTCGCGCTCGAATCGCAAGCGATCGGCCAGTTGAAGACCTACCCGGACGGGCGTCTGGACCTGCAGCTCAAGGGCGTCGACACGTCCCACCAGGAAGCGCTCGCCGACAGGCTCAAGACCGTTATCGACGCCTACGTCGCCGAGCTGGCAGCCGCCACGCAAAAGTAACACGCCCAAGCAAAAGGCCTCGCATCCGCGTTGCGCCGCGCAACCGGACGATGAAGTCCGGCGCACGACGCCCGCCCGGTTGCGAGGCCTTGTTCAGTTGCTTGCGAGACTGCTTTTGAGCAGGAATTCCAGCAGGTCGTCCGAGGTCGGTTCGCCCCAGGTATCCAGCGCCAGCCATCGGAAAAAGCTGGTCTGCGCGAGCTTGCTCGCCTTCTTCTTCGGCGACAGCGTGAGATCCTTCGAGCCCGCCACCGTCTCGTTGTAGCGATCGATCAGCTTGGTCTGGTCGTCGATCTCCAACTCGCGGAAATACGCACCGGCTTCCTCGACCTTCGCCGCCAGATATTTGTCGCGAATCTGCTCCTGCTTGCTCTGCGCGGATTCCTTCGCCGGTGCGGCCGCTTCGGTTCCCTGCCCGTCGGCCAGCGTGTAGCCGTGCGTCAGCGCCTTGCGGAAATACGCGGCCACGTTGTCGACCGGCGCCGCGTTCTTCTTCGTAGTCCGATTGAGTGTATAGGCAATCGCCGCCTTGATGCGCTGCACGCCGTATTGCGTGATCAGCCGGCGGGCTTCCGAACGCGGAATGCCGAACTTCGCGACCTCCTCGACCAGCGCTTCGTTCTTGACGTCGCCGTCTTCGACCGTATCGGCACTCTGCTTGCGCGTCACCTTGAACTGAACGGCTTCCACGCTGCGGCCGGACTTGTGTTCGATCAGCTCGAGCGTGTGATCCGATACTTCGTTCACCTCCTGAATGCACGGCACCAGGACCTTGCTCTTGAACAGCTTGTATTCCTTGTACGACTGCGACGCTTTGTCCTGGCCGAGAATGAGGTCACGGAATTTCGGCAGCGGAATCTTCGCGGTGATGCCGATCCCTTCGTAGCGCACCGTGTTTTCCCACAGCGCGAGCGAGTGTGAGCGCCGGAATTCGCGGGCGATCCGCATATCGATCAGCGCGTAGATTTCCGGATTGAGCAGCTCGCTGCGAATCTGGTCGGAGAAGCTGTACTTCAACACCGATTGCTCGAGCTCCGCGCCCGCGAGCAGGCCCGACGCTTTCCAGACCGTCGAACGGTCCGCGGCCAGGTAGTCCCAGTTGACGACGGTACTGATCAGCGAGTTGACCGTGTCCTTCACGTACTTCGTGTTGTTGCTGTTCAACCCGCTCTCGTGCGAAAGCGAGGCGATCGAGATCGAGAAGCTCGTTCGACCCGGCTCGAACGCCTCCTGCCGAAGCGCGTTCTTGATCAGCGAGCTGAACATCTTGCGCTGCTGCAGACCGATCTTTCCCGACTTGGGCGCGATATGAATCGCCTGGACCGCCTTGCGCAGCAAGTCGGGAGGCTCGGGTGTCTGAAACAGTGAAACCTGTTTGTCTGAGCCTTTGCTTGCGGGCTTGCGCGGCATCGTGATGTCCGGATAAGGTGACCTTGTTGAGAGCGGACTTTATACCTTCTCACGCCGTAGAGCAACGCCCTCGCTCCAGCATCACTTGCAATATCACCGCTAACCTTCAGATGCAAAAGGGAAATTCGTGATGAAGCAATCTGCGCGGGGCCCCATATCCATCTACCTTTTGGCCAAAAAACCTCCCACAAGAAGCTACCTTTCGGGTCCGGCTACAGAAACCCGGCACGAGATTTGCCCTAGGGAAGGTACCCATCCATGGGGGCAAACGAGCGGAATCGCGATCGACGACCGGATTCGTGATGCCTTGCAACACGCGGCCGTTTTTCTCCCATAACGTGCTACCTTCATCGACTCCCATGGACGGCTACCTGTCGGCAGCCTTCGACATGGGCGATTGCGTTACTTTCGGCCTCGAAGGGAGAAATCGCTCCCATAAACGGCAACCATTCGGTTATCCCATAAAAGGTTACCTGTCCGCGACATCGATCCTGTCTATGGGAGCAGCCAGCAGAGGGGTCCTGGTGAAACACGCTCGACCGGCCCGATTGACCACCCATAAACGGTTACCATCGAGAGACACCATAAACGGCTACCTGAAAAAAATCACTGTGGACGCAAGCACTTACGGATCAAAAAAAACGCCCCATAAAAGGCTACCTGCCTGCGTTCCCATAGACGACTACCCATCTTGTTTTCAAGCTGATTTCCCATAACCGGGTACGCTTGCCCCATATCCACAGCCCCCATTCCCCACAACCCGGTACCCAAAACCCCAAATCCACAGACCTGAAACCCCAAACCCTTCCACCTGTGCTCCCATAAATGGGTACCGAACACCGGTCAAACCCTTGTGGAATAAGGCTGTGAGCCGTCTAAAAGTAGTTAAAGAAGTAAACGTGGTTTACCAAAGATGTAAACACACGTGTGCCGTCACAGAAAGACAAGCCCCATAAACCGCTACCCATGGGATCTGTCCATGGTTCGTCAAGCATCCCGCTGCTTCGATTCAGGCCTGCTGGACAGAGCCTGAGGCCTTGATGGAACAAGGCCTCAGGCCCGACAAGGTTTCCCGGGGAGGTGAGTGCCCACTCACAACACCTAAAAGTAGAAACCTATGGGAGGAAATCGGGCGGAGATCACCGGTTTCCGCATTCAGGTTCCCATCTATGGGACCGAAAAGCCGGGGCCGCGACGACCCGCGCTCCTGTGATCGACAGCCAAATCGGACCAGCGACCGAACGCACGAACATTGTCAGTTTCACCCACAGCAGTTCGAAATCACCCTGGACGGCACGCGAATGGTTTTTTGTACTCATGCTTCCCGTTCTGTGGACAAGTTTTTTGCCGGTCGTCTATCGACGCTTCTCGTTACATTTAGCCTGTGGACTGTGCACAGAGGAAATAGACGCGGCTTGCTTCTCCGCCCCGAGGTCCCGCAACTTTCTACCTTTGGATCGACCGAAGAGTAACGCTGTGCTCTTGAATGGCAACGAGAGGCCAACACAGCCTCCCGGAAGCAAGAGTCGCCTCGCTTTACCAAGCCGCACAGGTCGCCGGCTTCTGGGCCGATCTCGTGAGAGTTACGAGCCAACGTGAAGATGCGGCCGCTGAAGAAGCTCGCCGCAATCGAATTCGAATAACGATCCCGAACATTCTCACCGTCAGAAACTTCCTGATCCCGGAAAAGCTCACCGGCGACGCGTCCCACAGGTATATGCAAGCCGTGCAGCCGCGGCATCCGCACGGGATACTCGACGGCCAAAATCGTCGAATGAAAAATCTGTGGCCCGCGCGCGTTGCCTGACGTGTTCACGACCAGAGTCGGGCCGGCTGACAAGCGTTGTCGCGGCATCAACACGACGCGCAACGTGTGCCGGACGGAGTATCGCAATGCTTGTGCGGCTCCCCCCGCGCATTCGTGAGGGGGTTCCGGTCAACGTCCTCACCCTACGCCGAGCGTCTACCCATTTCGCTATACACACCAGACGACGCTGCCTTCCGGTGCGGTAACACGAGACGATCGCATCGGTCACCGGACGAACCGAATCGTGGTCGTTTATGGGAGAACCCGTCGCTGGAGCCTCGTCGAGCGGCAACATTGCACACGGATCGACAACTATTGCGGTGATTGCGCTTCGTGTGATGAAGATCACGGCAAGCATGAGCGTGCTGCTAACACCACCTATGAAACAGCAATCGGCATGCGAGCTAGACACGACGATACGAATGTCATCGGAATCGCAGCCTCGCATCACGCCATGTGATCGATCTTCATCACCGAAGCGTGCTGTACGTCCGACGTTTCCGCTGCCTCGACCGCGCGATCTTCACGCGCGCCGAAACGCGATGTACGTCCCTGTCTCTTCCGCGCGACGGTAGAGCAACGTCCACGTGTTCTCCCATACGTGTATCCCCAACTCCGTTTGCACGTTGGCGCCACATTTTTCACGACGCGGTTATGATGCACAGGTCCTGATCGCGACCTGACGACCGATCAGGACAGGGGCGGTATCTCGATGGTCTTTCCAACCGTGATAATCATCAGAAAAGAGAGTTCAGCGATGCGAATCCAGATCAGAAAACTCACGCTGGCTGCTACCGCAGCCGCGTTCCTGTTCGGCTCGGCAGTTCCTGCATTTGCCCAGACCGACGCCGCCAGTACGCCTCCTGCACAGGACGCCAAGGCGGCGAAGAGCCAGGCACGCAAGGCGGCCAGGGCTCAACGCAAAGCGGAGCGCAAGGCTGCGCGCGCGAAAAACACCGCCGAGCTGAAGAAACTCGAAGACGCCGGTTACAAGCCGGCGGCCAACGACCCGAACTATCCGCAGAACCTGCAGAACGCGGAGAAGAAAGCCGCCGGCGCAAGCCAGTAAGCGCCGCTCGGCGGCAAGCCGCGGTACGATCCGCGGCTTGCCCTGTGCATCGCGGTCACGCGATGCACGTCAAAAACAGAATGCCGCTCATGAACGAGCGCAAACCCGATCCGCGCATTTGTGCTATTTGATTCGGAATCCTGCATTGAATGGCGGGCACGACCGGCAGGTCGATACGGTCAGTGCTGCGCGCCCGATGCGGCTGCGTTCCCCGTCACCTTCAGCCAGTCCTTGAATGCATGCACGGCCTCGTCGTCCGCGCGCGCGGACGCCACATACGTGAAGTAGCGCCACGGCGGCAGGGCCGGTTCGCTGAACGGCTGCACGAGCCGGCCTTCGGCGATGTCGTCCGCGACGAGCGCGATCGGCCCCATCGCGACGCCGAGTCCGTCGAGTGCGCCTTGCAGCGTCAGGTAGAAATGCTCGAGCGTGAGCGAATGTCGCGGCACGAGATTCGGATGCCCGGCCGCCGCGAGCCATTCGGGCCACATGCCGGGATAGGTCGCCGCGTGCAGCAGCGTGAAGCCGGCGAGATCGGCGGGCGTATGCAACGGCCGGCCTTCCAGCAGCTTCGGCGCACACACCGGCAGCCGGACTTCGGACAGGAATTCCTCCGCGACGTAACCGTCGATGGCTTGCGGGCCGCCTCGAACGATCAGGTCGACCTTGTCGCGCAGTTTCTCGATCGGCTCGTTCGACGTCGACAGCCGTACCTCGATCGTCGGATGGGCGACCTGGAACGACGACAGCTTCGGCACGAGCCAGCGCAACGAAAACGTCGCGGGCGCGCTGACGCGCAGCACGCGCTGCTGCGCGTGGCCGAAGTGCTGCGCGGTGGCGAGCGCGATCCGGTCGAACGACGCACCGACTTCGGCGAGATACGCGCGGCCGGCGTCGGTCAGTTCGACCCGCCGGTTGTGGCGTTCGAATAGCGGCCGTCCGAGCCACGCCTCCAGTTGCTGCACGTGCCGGCTGATCGCGCCGTGCGTCACGCACAGCTCGTCGGCGGCAAGCGTGAAGCTGCCGAGTCGGGCGGCTGCTTCGAACGCGCGTAGCGAATTCAACGGAGGAAGACGTCGGGCCATTGCATCGTTTCGCGTGAAATTTACTCACGCGATAGTTCAGGTTTAATCGTTTGATCGGGCGATCCAGCTCCGCCAATATGGCACACAAACGGCCGGCTCGGCCGAACGAGTGTCTGAATTTCTCACATGGAGTGCGGAGCATGCCGAACGTGGTGGTCGTGGGTGCCCAATGGGGTGACGAGGGCAAGGGGCGCGTCGTGGACTGGCTGGCGGCTCAGGCCGACCTCGTCGCACGCTACAACGGCGGCCACAACGCGGGCCATACGCTGGTCGTCGGCGGCAAGACATACAAGCTTGCGCTGCTGCCGAGCGGCATCGTGCGCGGCAAGCGCGGCGTGATCGGCAACGGCGTGGCGCTCGATCCGGAAGCGCTGCTCGCGGAGATCGCGCGGATGGCCGAGCTCGGGCTATCGGTGACGCCGGACAACCTGTCGATCGCCGAGAACGCGACGCTGGTGCTGCCGATTCACCGCGCGATCGACCAGGCGCAGGAGCGCCTGCGCCGCGAACCGATCGGTACCACGCTGCGCGGGATCGGGCCGGCTTACGAGGACAAGGTCGGGCGTCGCGGGCTGCGCGTCGGCGATCTCGCGGAACCCGGCCGGCTCGCCGACAAGCTCGACGTGCTCGTCGACCATCACAACGCGTGGTTCCGTGGCCTGGGGCTCGACGAGTGTTCGCGCGACGCGATGCTGGCGACGCTCGTCGATCTCGCGCCGAAGATCCTGCCGTTCGTGCGTCCCGTCTGTGCCGACCTCAACGACGCGACCGATCGCGGCGAACGCATCCTGTTTGAGGGTTCGCAGGCCGTGATGCTGGACATCGACTGGGGCACGTATCCGTTCGTGACGTCGTCGGGCACTGTCGCATCGGCGGCAGCGGCCGGCACGGGCCTCGGCGCGTCGAGGCTCGGTCACGTGCTGGGCGTGACCAAGGCGTATGCGACGCGTGTCGGCGGCGGCCCGTTCCTCACCGAGTTGACCGACGCAACGGGCGAAACACTACGCGCACGCGGGCAGGAATTCGGCGTCAACACCGGCCGGCCGCGACGCTGCGGATGGCTCGATGCCGCGCAGTTGCGCCAGGCGGTCAGGATCTCGGGCATCGATTCGCTGACGCTTACCAAGCTCGATGTACTCGACGGTTTCAAGTCGATCGAGCTGTGCGTCGGCTACGAACTCGACGGCGCGCGGGTCGACCATCTGCCCGCGAGCCTCGACGCGCAGTCGCGCGCGAAGCCGGTCTACGAACGGTTCGACGGCTGGCATGGCACCGTGAAGGGCGTGCGCGAGCGTGCGGCGCTGCCGCGCGCCGCACGGGATTTCATTGCGCGCATCGAAGCGGTCGCGGGCGCGCCGGTATCGATGATCACGACCGGTGCGGAGCGCGACGACACGATCGTGTTGCGTAATCCGTTCGATGCGGCGGCCGCCGCGTAACGTGCCGTCGATGGCGTAAATCGCGGATCGGCATCGTGGTCGCCGGGTAGTTTTTGCCGCCCCGATGTAGTTTGCATGCCGGCGTGTTCGATCGCGTACACGCCCGGCCCGGATGCGGCGCGAAGGGTGGTTCCACGATACGATTCGGCGTCCGGATCACGCAGCACACGGCGAACTGGACACGCCTGCAGCGCTGCTGTACTGTTCCGCACGATTCGCGCCAGACCGGCCTGCGCCGGAGCCGCCGGCACCACGGCCGCACGGCGGCGCGCCGTGATCTCAATCCCGGGGACAGGCCGATGGACACGTTACAGATGATGCGCATTTTCGTCCGGGTCGCGGAGGAGGGCAGCTTCACGAGCGCGGCCCAGCGCCTGGACATCACGACGGCATACGCATCGCGTTCTGTCGCGCAGCTCGAAACGCATCTGCGCACGCGTCTGCTCAACCGTAGCACGCGCCGCATCGCGCTGACCGACGCCGGGCAGCGCTATCTCGATCGTTGCCAGCGCATCCTTGGTTATATCGACGAAGCGGAAGCCGAGGCGGCGGACGCACAGGCGAAGCCGTCCGGACGGCTGCACGTTCACGCGACGACGAGTTTCGGCCAGGCCTATGTGGTGCCCGCGGTCGTGCGCTACCGGCAGCGCTATCCGTCGGTCGCGGTCGAGCTGACGCTGTCGCAGCACGTGCCCGACATCATCGACGAAGGTTACGACGTGTCGCTGCAGTTGAGCACGACGGAGCTGCCCGATTCGGGGCTCGTGTCGCAGCGGCTCGGCGAGGTGCACAGCGTGCTGTGCGCGTCGCCCGCGTATCTGAAGGAGCGCGGCACGCCGCGCACGGTGCGCGAGCTCGAAGGGCATGCGTGCCTGCAGATCGTCACGCCGGTGTTCCCGCGCGATCGCTGGCATCTCGACGGCCCGGACGGCCACGAGACGTTCGACCTGCCGTTGCCCGATTTCCAGGTGAACATCGCCGATGCGCTGGGTGCCGCACTGCGCGCCGGCCTCGGGATCGGCTCGCTGCCGATGTCGTCCGCACTGCCCGCGCTCGCGAGCGGTGCGCTGGTGCGCGTGCTGCCCGAATACCGGTTACAGAAGCTGACGGTCTACACGCTGTACGCTTCGCGTCAGTATCTCGACGCGAAGATCCGCACGTTCATCGATTTCCTGCGCGAATGCGTGCCCGAAATGCTGTCCGCCGACGAGGCCGCGCTGAACGTGTCCTGCAAATCCTGAGTCGGCACTGCCGCTGTTCATATGCGCGTTTTGCTCCGGAAAATGAAATAATCCGTAGTCCTGCATTTAAGGTAGACGTCGACGATGCGATCGCGATCGACCCGGTAAACGACGCCCCCGGCAACCAGCACGTCCTTATGAAATCGCTTGCTTTCGATATCGAACATCGTTGGTTCGATGCGCGGTGCCAACTTCCTGGAATCGGTTCGACCTGCTTCATCGCGTTCGCGCGGCGGTGCAGCCGGCCCAGTATTCGCTCAACGGCGGAACGGCAGCGCGACGTCGTCCGGAAGCGGGTACACGTACGGCCCGCCGCCACGCCGCTCGACGGTACCCGGCAAACAAAAACGCCACGGATGAAAGTCCGTGGCGTTTTTGTTTGCGTCGGCTTATCGCGAGCGCGTCGATCGCGTATTACTGCGGCTTCGCCCAGAGCGTGCGGCCGAAGAACGTAAGCGTGCGATCCCACGCGATTTGCGACCACACCGGATCGAACTGCGTGCCGGCGATGCGGCCGGTGCCGACGGCCGTTTCGTTCGCGAATCCGTGATGCGCGAGATAACGATGGAATTCGACACCGACCTTCGCATCGGTCAGCTTCTTTTCCAGCGCGTCGACCTGGTCGATCGCGAAGAATGCATCCTGTGTGGCCCAGTGGCCCATCAGCGGCACGTTGAGCTTCGCCGGATCGAGGTAGTCGAGCGGCGGGAAGCCGTACCACGTGACGCCCGCGTCCGCGTCGGCGAACTGCAGCGACAACAGCGTCAGCGCACCGCCCATGCAGAAGCCCGTCACCGCGACGCGCGGAGCCAACGTCTTCAGATATGTGACGGCGCCGGGAATGTCCTGCGATGCGGCGTCGCCGAAATCGAGGCCGGTCATCAGGTGGTGTGCCTCTTCTTCCTCGACCGTCGACTTGCCGCGATACAGGTCGGGCACGAGCGCGAAGTAGCCGCAGCGCGCGAGGCGATCCGCGACGCCGCGGATCTGGTCGTTCAGCCCCCACCATTCCTGGATGACGACGACCGCGGGCGCGCCTTCGGTCTTTTCCGGCCTGGCGAGATAACCCTGTAGTTCCTGGCCGTCCGGGCGGCGAAACGTGATCATGAAACCGGATGCTTGAGACATGAAACCGCTCCTTTTCAAAAATGCGATGAGTACGGCAGCGGGCCGGCCAGCGGGCGCGGCGACGATCGGGCATGCAGGGCGTCGTGGTTTCGCTCGCGTTCGTTTCGGCCGACACCGACCACGCGGCCATTCTATGCGCAAACGCCGGCTGCCTGCGTGAACGGCGCCGCGCGGCGCGCGATCGGCGGGGGCGTGTCGGTCGACGGTCGCGATCCGGTCACGGAGCGGATCACCGAAAAGCGAACACCCCGCGCCCGATGAACGGGAGCGGGGTGTTTCGTTTGCCGCGCGCGGATCGGAACGCGCCGTGTGCGTCGGGCTTACTGGCCGAAATACACGGAGTCGCGGCCATCCTGCTTGACCGCGATTGTGCGGCCGGCACGCACGCCGGCGGCGGCTTGTGCGCCGTAACCGGTTTCATCGGCGTTCGTTACGCGGGCCTGTGCCGTCTGCAGCGCGCGGGGGTAGTACTGATCGGAGACTTCGGGCTTGTAGCCGGCCTGTTCGAGCTGGACGAGTTCCGCGCGCACCTGGGCACGCGTCAACTGGCCCGACGGGTTCGATTGTGCGAATGCGCCATACGAGGCGGACAGGGTGGTTGCGGCGGCGACAGCGTAGATGAACGACTTCATGATGACCTCCGGTTTCGTTGATTTCGCGCTTCGCTTGTTGCGTTCAGCGGTTGATTGCATCGTAGCGATCGCGTTACCGGTCGGAAATACGCGTTCCAGCGAATAATTATTGCAACTGGGTAAACGATCCGCGGGCGTTTTTGTCTGGTGATTGCGGGCATGCCGGAGGGCCTGTCGGTTCGCGCTGCATAGGGCGTAAGGCGCAGCCGTTCGGGTCTCGATGTGATCGATCGACCGGCGGCCGCGTGACGATCAATTGAATCGCATTCCGAAGTATTTGGGCGAGATGGTCGGCATGGCTCATGCACTTCCGCGTCACTTGGTCGGGGCCGCCTGACGCTTCCGATATTCGGCGGGCGTGACCCCGACGCGCCGGGTGAATGACCGCCTGAGCGTATCGACATTCGCGAAGCCGCATTTCGCGGTGACCTGCTTCTGCGTGTCATGCGTGTTCTCGAGCAAATGACGAGCCGCCGTATTGCAGGCGCGCCTGTTTTTCGCCGGCGATGCGCAGCGTTACCGTCTCGGCGTCAATTTCAATCAGATTCCCGTGAACGCGCCGAAGTGTCTCTTAGCGGCCACGCTCCGTCGAAGCGTGATCGAGAACGCCTTGCGAGCACCGCCGAGGGCGGAATTGCCTTAAGTCAGTAAAAAAGTTGTTACGTAACAATCACCAGATGTTTCTCTAACTTTATATACTGAATTACTGCATCGCCTCACCAAGGCGAATCTTCGATTCGCAATCGCCGGAATCTGCTGCCAGACAGCCGGCCACATCCGCTGGCTCCTTCGCCGACGCTTGACGGACAGGCCACCACGGCTCTCCCAACCAGCCCCCACAAGTTCTCGGCAAAACGCCTATAATGATTGGGCAAATTGCCGGAGAGAGGTCATGAGCACCATCGCTTTTCATCCTTCGGGTGTCGCGCATCCGCGTCAGGCCGAATTCACGATTCTCGAGCAGCTATTGGCGATCCGTGTCCGATCGGGTGCCGATCTTGCCGAGCTGGCGAGCGCGCGTGTCGACGTCTCGGTGATCGACCGGCTGTCGGAGCGCGGGCTGAAATCGGACGAGCTGGCCTTCATCATCCCGCGCCGCACGCTGAGCCACCGTCGCCAGGCGCACGAACGCCTGTCGCCGGAGGAATCCGACAAGGCGATTCGCCTCGCGCGCATCGTCGCGCAGGCGACGGCCACGTTCGGCGACCAGGACAAGGCGATGGCGTGGCTGCGCAACGGGCTTCAGCGCTTCGGCGGCCGCACGTCGCTCGACATGGCGAGCACCGAGCATGGCGCGCGGCTCGTCGAAGAGGTCCTCACGCAGATCGACGAGGGGTACTTCGCTTGATGACGCTGTGGCGGATCAGCAATTACGCCGACCTGAAAGGCATCGGCGGGTTGCGCGCCGGCGGGCGCTGGCATTTTGCCGGACAGCCCGTCGTGTATCTCGCCGAGCATCCGGCACTCGCATTGCTCGAGACGCTCGTGCATTTCGAAATCGCCACCGTCGCGCAATTGCCGAGCGGATACCAGTTGCTTCGTATCGAGGTGCCGGAATCGGTGGACGTCGCCGAGATCGCGGAAGGCGACGCGCCGGACGACTGGCAAACGAACGTCGACTGGACCCGCAGCGCCGGCACCGAGTGGCTGCATACGCAGCCGAGCGCGCTGTTGCGCGTCCCGAGTGTCGTCGTGCCGCACGCGCACAACTTCCTGCTGAATCCGCTGCATCCGGCCGCGCCCGAGATCCGCGTCGCGGAAGTCATGCAATCGCCGTACGACACCCGGATTCTGCGGCTGATCGAGTCGAAGCCGGGCGAATAGAAAAAAGAACAGGGCCCGTGCCGTGAGCTGGTTCAGCGCTCGTGCGCGGCGCGATCCGCGGCCGCATCGGGCGGCAGCGTCTGCCGGATGCGCGTGATCGTTCGCGTACTGACGAGACCGAGCATGGCGCTGACATCGGCGTGCGTGTGGCCGGCGAGCAACTGGCGGCGCGCATACGTGTTGCGCAGCACGCGCGGGCTCATGTCCGCTGCGTGGAAGCCGATCGAGGTCAGCGCGTCGCGCACCACGAGCAGCAGAAACATGTCGTTCATCGCGCCACCGCCGCGCGGCGCGGGAAACAGCAGTACCGATGCCGGTGCGTCTGCCGAGCACGCACGCCATGCGGCGAGCGGCGCCAGCGCGAACGCGGCGAGTTCGATCCGGCGCGCCGGCCGCGCGCGATCGCGCGGCACGGACAGCGCCGGCGGCAGCGCGTCGAGATCGGGCGCGTCATGCGTCGTCGCGCGAATCTCGGCGGACGTGATGCCGCTCGCAAGCAGCAGCGCGACGATCGCGCGATTCCGGCAGTCGGCCGGCGTGTCGTCCGGTCGCGGCTGCACATGGCGCTGCAGCGCCGCGTCGGCGTCGGGCGGCAGGTAGCACGGCTCGGGCTCGCCGTCCGGCCACGCGAGATGGCGCGTCGTCCGGCCGGCCGGATGGATCGTCCGCACGCCGGTGTCGACCAGATGCCGACCCAGCCGGTCGATCAGCTTCGCGTAACGCACGCGGGTCGAGGTGCCGGGCGCGCACGTGCGTTCGAGCTCCGTCAGGAAGGCTGCGACGTGGTCGGGCCCGAACGTGGCCAGCGACACGCGGTGCGCGATCAGATGGCGCAGGAACCGTTCGAACATCGCGACGTGCTGCACGACCGAGCGCGGCGCGAACGGCCGGCGGCCGGCGCCGGTCGCGGTGGTTTCCTGCCATGCGCGAAAGGCGCCGACGGGATCGTGAATCCAGCGATTCGTATCCATCCACGATTTATAGCCGGACGCGGTGACGCCGGCAATCGTCCCGATGTCCATTCCAATCCGGTCGGCCCGTGCAATGCAACCGGCGCATCAGTGCGCGGCACGCGTCTCGTCGATACCGTCGTCGCGCATCCGTTCCATTGCTTCGACATCCACATTCCGAATTCCTGGCCACTGACCACGGCGGCAGGAATTGCCTGCGCGAGCGGGGTGGCCAGCGCGATTTCGACAACGCGCTGACGCGGGTCGAGGACCTGCGCGCGCCGATGCAGTGCAGCAAGCGAACCCTCAAGCCGGCGCGGTGGCGCTGCACATACAACGACCGGTCGCGTCATTCCCTTATTGCGGAAAAAAATTTGTTCGTGGGACTATCGAACGCATTGCCTGCGCACCGAGGGGGTCGCAGGCAGCGCGATGTCCATCGCAACGACCTAAAAGAACATCGACAGACAATGAACAGAACAGCGATTTTCCCGTATGCGTCCGCGTTGCTCGCGGCTGCCCTGCTGACGGCATGCGGCGGCGACGTCGAGAACGAAGCGGGGCGCACGCAGGCACCTTCGACCGATACGAGCTGCCTCGCGGTCGACAACAGCGGTGCGACGGTTGTGGTGGGCTCGAACCAGCCGGGTGATCCGTCGCTGCCGGAAGCGTCGTCGGGTTATCGCACCGGGATGAAGCCCGTCTATGCGAAGACCTACCTGGTGGCGACGTCGAACGCTTACGCGAGCGCGGCCGGCTGCGCGGTGCTGAAGAAAGGCGGCACGGCCGCCGACGCGGCGGTCGCCGTGCAGGCCGTGCTCGGCCTGACGGTGCCGGAGGCGACGGGCCTCGGGTCGGGCGGCGTGCTGCTCTACTACGATGCGCGCGGCAAGACGCTGCAGGCATACGACGGCCGGGAAACCGCTCCGGCCGCCGCGACGGAGAACTACCTGCGCTACGTCGACGACACGACCGACCATTCGGCGCCGCTGCCGAACGCGCGCGCCAGCGGCCGCTCGATCGGCACGATCGGCGTGCCGCGGCTCATCGAGACACTGCAGCAGGATCACGGCCGGTTGCCGTGGCAGAACCTGTTCGGCGATGCGATCACGCTCGCGACCAACGGCTTCCCGATCGGCGGCCGGCTCGCCGACGCGATCGCGGCAAACGCCGCGAACCTGAAGCGCGACCCCGAGGCCGCCGCGTATTTCCTGAATGCCGATGGCTCGCCGAAGACGCTCGGCACCGTACTGAAGAACCCCGCGTACGCGCACACGCTGACGCTGATGGCGCAGTCGGGTGCGAATGCGCTGTACACCGGGCAGATCGCGCAGGACATCGTCGCGAAGATCGCAACGACGAAGGGCGCGGACGGCTCGACGCTCACGCCGGGCAAGACGACCGTCGCGGATCTGGCCGCGTATCAGGCGAAGCGCCGCGAACCCGTATGCACGACCTATCGCAGCTACTGGGTGTGCGGGATGCCGCCGCCGTCGTCAGGCGGCATCGCGGTCGCCGCGGCGCTCGGCATTCTCGAGAACTTCGACCTGAAGTCGCTGAAGCCGACGGCGATCGATCTCGAGGGCGGCAAGCCGACCGTCGCGGGTGTGCACCTCGTCACCGAGGCCGAACGGCTCGCGTATGCCGACCGCGACAAGTACGTGGCCGATACGGATTTCGTGCCGCTGCCGGGCGGCACGTGGGGCACGCTGCTGAACAAGCCGTACCTGAAATCGCGAGCGGCGCTGATCGACACGACCAAGAGCATGGGCACCGCACAGCCCGGCAATTTCGGCGCGGTGCCGCTCGGCGTCGACACGACGCTGATCGAGCACGGCACGAACCAGTTCACGATCGTCGACGGCGACGGCAACGTGCTGAGCGCGACGACGACGGTCGAGTCGAGCATGGGCTCGTTCCACATGACCAACGGTTTCCTGTTGAACAATCAGTTGACCGACTTTTCCGCGAACCCGGTCGACAGCGCCGGCAATCCGGTGGCCAACCGCCTGCAGCCGGGCAAGCGGCCGCGCAGCTCGATGGCGCCGACGATCGTGTTCGGTCAGGCCGCCGACGGCTCGCGCGGCGATTTCGTGATGGCGACCGGTTCGCCGGGCGGCGGTACGATTCCGCAATACGTGGTCAAGACGCTGGTCGGCGCGCTCGACTGGGGGCTCGATGCGCAGCAGTCCGCGGGCCTCGTCGATTTCGGCGCGAGCAACAGCCCGACGACCACGATCGGTGGCGAGCATCCGAACGTCAACGCGGCGAACAACGGTGCGAACGATCCGCTGATCACGGGGCTGCTCGCGCTCGGGCACAAGGTGTCGACGTCCGCGCAGGCGAGCGGCGTCAACACCGTAATGCGCGTGACGGTCGGCCAGTCGCCCGCGTTGCAGGGCGGCACCGATCCGCGTCGCGAAGGCGTCGTGCTCGGCGATACGTTCCGGCCGTAACCGGGCGGAACGCGCACGGCCCCGATCTGCCTGTATCTGCCGACAGGCGATCGGGGTCGCGTTTCTTCAAGGGGCTGCGATGACGCACGCACGTCTGCTTGAAATGGTCGCAGTCCTGTCGGTGCCAGGCGTTTCGATTTCCTCGGCGGTGTCGATTGCGACAGCGCGCTGGACAGTCGCGATGCCGAGCCGTTCGATGCGCAGTGGATGGCGGCATTCGATGCGATCGACGACGATCCGGGTACGGCGATCGACAGGCCGGCAGTAGACGCATTGCGGGAAAAGGCATTCAAGCTCGCCTTCGGCGCATCGGACAACGCCGGAGCGGGCGGCGTGCGTGTCCGACGATATCGAATCGATCGCGAGGCGCCGGTTGTCGCGCCGCACCGAGGTCCGGTCGACACACATACTTTGGAATGCCTATAAAAACGGCTGGTTCCCCTGCTAGCCGTTTCACTTTCGTGGTTTCCCGATGCGCGGCGATCGGGGGAAGCGTGATCGCGGGGCGACCCGTGCCGCATGCCGTCGGGTTCGCGCCTGCTCGTCGGCAAGTACGCCGTCTTTCCCATCTCAAGCCCCCGATTGTCAAACAGTGTGAGTCAATCGTCAGCATTTGCAACTGAAGTAACAGTCCCCGCAAATCAATCGTTTTGCGCGTCGGCGCCGCTACATTAGCTCCACCTGCCGCACGTCGCGGCGAGGCATGCGACAAGCCGCACGAACGCGGCCCGCAGCAACAACGTCTTTGGGGAGAATGACCATGAACAAGATTCGTACGATTCTGCTGGGTGCCGCTCTGACGGCGATGGCGACGTCGGCTGCTTTCGCACAGACGGCCCAGACCGGCGCAGAGGGTTCCGCAGGCGTCGGCGCACAGGTCCAGACGCCGCTGCTCGGCGGCGGCGTGGGCGTGCAGGCAGGTGCCGGCGCGAATGCGGCAGGCTCGGGTTCGGGCGCAGGTAACCTCGTCGGCGGTGCGCTGAACGGCGTCGGCAAGACGGTCGGCGGCGTCGGCGCGGCAGCCGGCAATGCGGTGGGCGGCGCGACCCAGGCGGTGGGTTCGGCAGCGGGCACGGCGAAGGATGCCGCGGCCTCGGCCGTACACTCGACGAAGTCGCACGTGAAGCACGTCGCAGGCACCGCAAAGAGCCACGCGCAAGGCGCGGTGTCGATGGCAGGCGATGTCGCGGGCGGCGCGAAGGCGAAGGCCGGCGAAGCGCTCGAAGGCGCGACGAATTCGGTGCAGGGCGGCGCATCGGTCGGCGTGAAGGGTTCGGCTTCGGCACAAGGCGGCGCGCTGTAAGCAACACGCATCCAATCACGGCCCGGTCCGCTTCGAAGCGGGCCGGGCCGTTTTTTTTATCGGCGCACACGGCACGCCGTTCGACGTTCCTCGCAATACGGCGATGCATCGGCGTTCGCCGCGAATCCGGCGGCGCGATGGGCACGCGCGCTACCGGATGCCCCGGGCACGAGCCCGCGACAGGCGACGCGCGCGGCCCCTGCCCATTGCCTGGCCGCCATGCTTAAATAGCGGGGCTCCCGGTTGCCGGGCCGCCGCGATGGCAGCGCCGGCCGACGCGGGCAAGCATGTCCGATCGACATCGTGACGACAGACGACACCAAAACGCCGTTCCGGCCAGCCCGGCGCGGCCCGATAACATTCCGAGGCATCACGTCATGACCATCCTGTTCCGTCTTCTCGCGCTCGCCTGCGCGCTCTGGCTGGCGGCCTGCGCAGCGCCGCCCCCGCCGTCAGGCAGTATCGGCGCGTCTGCGGCTTCACCGCTGGTTCCGGACGCCAGCGAACGCCGCGGGCTCGGCACCGCGTGGGGCGAGTCGGTGCGATCCGAAACCCGCAATGTCGAATTCGAACGCGCGGATCCGGCGAAGCCGACGGATCTCGCGTCGGTCTACTACAACGACGCGCTGCCCGGACATCTTCCCGCATCCCAGGTGCGCCGGCTGCCGACCCGCGTCGCGCTCGCGAACGGCGACATCGCGCTGTCGTTTACGGACGAGAAGGGCGCGCCGCTGCGCCTCGCGCGCAGCAACGGCCGCTGGCACATGGCGGGTGTCGAGGGTTCGCGCTACATGATCGTGCTGCGCAACCAGGGGCGCCGCACGTTCGAAGTCGTGTCGACGGTCGACGGGCTCGACGTGCTGTCGGGGCGGCCGGGCAGCTATACGAACGGCGGTTACGTGCTGTATCCGGGCCGCACGCTGACGATCGAGGGCTTCCGCAAGAGCCGCGACGAAGTCGCCGCGTTCCGCTTCGCGGCGGTACCTGACAGCTATGTCGCGAACTCGAAGTACGGCGATGCCGCGAACGTCGGCGTGATCGGCGTCGCGCTGTTCGCGCAGAAGGAGAACGATGAGGAAGCGCTGCGCCGCAACGCGAATCCGTTCCCCGGCAACGACAACGGCTTTGCGCCGCCGCCGGTGCCGCGCGGCGAGTGACGGCATGCAGCGGATCGCGCCGCGTTCGTCGCGACGAACGACGCACGCGGCGCGATCCGGAAACGGTAATGCCCGGGTGGCACGCCGGCGCATACGACGAACCCCCCTGTGATCCCGCGCGATCCATGCGAATACGAAACCGCCGGACGATATCGGTTGCATTGAAGACAGCGGCGCTGGCGCTGTTGGTTTCCAAACGCCGACGCCCGAATCGGTGCGTCCCGCCAACGGCCATGCGATCGAATGGGCGCGACGCACCGGGCGGCAGCGACATCCGGTGGAAATATCTCGCGCACGACGGCGCAACGCATCGCGTCTATCGTTTCGTGAGCGGCACGTTTGCCGAAGTCGAGGTTCCACGGTAAGACAGTCGCGCCACGGCACAATGGCTGTTCGAATTCGCATCGCGTGCTTTCTCCACCATCCGGACCGACGGAGAACCCCATGTCGTTACCCGCTTTCAGGTACCATCCCGACCCGCTGGCAACCGGCAGCGTGATCCGGTCGAACGCGCGGGGCGTGTGCTGCGGCGATGCGTGCGGCTACCAGGATTGCGATTGACGGCCGGGCCTGCGCGAGCGGCGCCGCCTTTCGTCATGAAACAGAGGAATCTTCGTGAAGTTCATCCACGCGGCAGACATTCACCTTGACAGCCCGTTGCACGGCCTGAGCGCGTATCCCGACGCGCCGGCCGCGCAGTTGCGCAACGCGTCGCGCGAGGCGCTGCGGCAACTCGTGGATCGCGCGATCGAAGAGGAAGTGGCGTTCCTCGTGATCGCCGGCGATCTGTACGACGGCGACTGGAAGGATCACAACACGGGCATCTTCTTCGGCCAGCAGATGGGGCGCCTGCGCAAGGCCGGCATTCGCGCATTCGTCCTCGGTGGCAACCACGATGCCGAAAGCGAGATGACGAAGAAGCTGACGCTGCCCGACAACGTCACCGTGTTCGGCCACCGCAAGCCCGAGACCCACAAGCTGCCGGAATTCGACGTCGCGCTGCACGGGCAGAGCTTCAAGGACAAGGCCGTCGTCGACAATCTCGCGATCGGTTATCCGGACCCGGTGCCCGGGTACTACAACATCGGCGTGCTGCACACGGCGCTCGAAGGTTATGCGGCGCACGCGAACTATGCGCCGTGCACGCTGGCCGAACTGCACGCAAAGGGCTACGACTACTGGGCGCTCGGCCACGTGCACGAATTCCAGCAATGGACGGGGCCGTCCACCGTCGTGTTTCCGGGCAACCTGCAGGGGCGCCATATCCGCGAGACGGGGCGCCGCGGCGCGGTGCTCGTGACGGTCGAGCAAGGCCGCACGCAGGTCGAGCGCCTGTATCTCGACGTGCTTCGTTGGGAAGCCGTGTCGGTCGACGCATCCGATTGCTTCACGGTCGCCGACCTGTCGAGAAAGATCGGCCAGTCGCTGGAGGCGCTGCTGACCGTCGACGGCCACGTGCCGCGCGCGGTGCGCGTGACGGTCACGGGGCGCACGCCCGCGCATGGGCTCTTTTTCGGCCGCGCGCCGCAGTTGCGTGCGGAGGTGCTGAACCAGATCGGCATCATCGGCAACGAGCGGCTGTGGCTGGAGAAGGTCCGGCTCGCGACGTCCGCTGCCGATCATCAGCAGGGCGAGAGCGAGCAGCTTGAAGCGCTGGAGGATTTGAAGCAGATCCTGGCCGAAGCCGCGCACGATCCGGATTTCCTCGCGCTGCTCGAACGCGACCTGAAGCCGTTCGTCGGCAAGGTCCGCAGCGACGTGAAGGAGGAAGTGCCGTTGTTGACGATGGCGCGCGCGGGCGAGCTCACGGCGCTGGTCGAGCAGGTCGGTCCCGCGTTGCTCGCGCGGCTGGCAAGGGGGGAGTAAGCGATGCGCATCGGCCAGCTCGATCTGATCAAGTACGGCAAATTCACCGACGAAACACTGCGGTTCCCGTCGGCCGGCGAGGATTTTCATGTGATCGTCGGGCCGAACGAGGCCGGCAAGTCGACGATCCGCACGGCCGTGTCCGAGTTGCTGTTCGGGATGAAGCTGCAGACGCCGCTCGATTTCCTGCACAGCACGCCTGAACTGCGGATCGGCGGCGTGCTCGAGAACGGCACGGGCGAGTTCGCGTTCCACCGTGCGCGCGGACGCAGTCCGTTGCGCACGCCTGCCGACGACAAACTTCCCGACGACTATCTGGCCGCCATCCTCGACGGCGCGACGCGCGAATTCTTCGAGCAGATGTTCGGGCTCGATCACGGGCGGCTGGTCGACGGCGGCCGCAGCATTCTCGACGCGTCCGACAAGCTCGGCCAGGTGCTGTTCGAATCGGCCGCCGGTGTTGGCAGTCTCGGGCCGGTGCGCGAGGAACTCGACGCGCGTTCGGTCGAACTTTGGGCACCGCGCCGCAGCGGCAGCGCGTTTGCGCAGGCAGAAACATCGTTCAACGAAGCCGTGGCCGAACTGAAGACGGTCCAGGTGCGCACGCGCGACTGGGTCGATCGCAAGGACGCGCGCGAGGCGGTCGAACAGCAGATCGAGCACGCGCGCGTGGAGCAGCGCCGGCTCGAATCGCTGCGCTCGAAGCTCGAGCGCGTTCGGCGGTTGGCGCCGTACCTGAAGGAGCTGACGGTCAAGGATGCGGCGCTGGCAGAACTGGGCGCGGTCGTTGAGTTGCCGCCGACCGCGTATGCGGACCTGCTGAAGGCGCAGGGCGATCTCGCGGCCGAACAGAAGGTGCTCGAAGAACGGCGTGCCGACCTGCTTGCGAAACGGCAGGCGCGCGATGCGATCGATGCCGACGCCGATACGCTGGCGCTCGAAGCCGACATCGAAGCGCTCGATCGGCTGCGCGGCGCGTGTATGAATCACGCGCAGGATCGGTTGCTGCTCGGCGCCGACGTCGAGCGGCACCTGTCCGCCGCGTTTTCGGCCGCCGCGCAGCTCGGCTGGCCGACGGACGAAGCGACGCTGCGCGCGTCGCTGCCGACGGCGCTGTCGCTGAAGACCGTCGCGAACCTGCTGCGCGAACACGGCGCGCTGCACCAGGCGCTCGCCGGCGCGCGAGAATCGCTCGACGAACGCACGCGCGAGCTTGCGCAGGTGCAGGAGCAACGGGCGCGCCTGTCGACCGCCGACGTGCCGGAAGCGCTGCGCGCGGCGCTCGCCGATGCGCAAGGTTTTCGCAACAGCGGCCAGCGCGAACAGGCGCTCGAACACGAAATCGCCGCCGCCGGGCGCACGCTGTCCGGCGCGCTCGATGCGCTTGGCCAGTGGCGCATGCCGGTCGACACGCTGCGCGCGCTCGACGTGCCGTCGGCGGCGCGGCTCGGCGCGCTGCTCAAGGAGGACAGTGAGCGCGCCAGCGCGGCCGCTGCCGCGCGCGACGCGCGGGACGGCGCGCTCGAAGAGCTCGAGCGGCTCGAACTGCAGGAGAAGCATTTCGCGGAGAACCACAAGGTCGTCACGACCGCCGACGTGCTGGCGGCGCGCGCACGACGCGACGGCGCATGGGGCGACATCCGCAGCGGCGCCGTCGATCTGGCAACGGGCGCACCGGCGGTCGACGACGCGATTCGTCTGGCCGACGAACTCGTCGATGCGCAGCTCGGCGCCACGCAGGCGGCGGCGACGCTGCAGTCGCTGCGTCAGCAGGTCGAATCCGCGCGTGCCGGTGTGGCGCGCAGACAGGCTGCGTCGGACGAACGCGAGCGCGAGTTGGCCGCGCATCGCGACGCATGGGCCGAGCTCGCGATGACGGCCGCGGTGCCCGGCATGCCGCTGGCGGCGATGGGCGACTGGCTCGCAAAGCGCGATACGGTGTTCGCGGCGCAGGCCGATCTCGATCGTCAGCGCCGCGAATTCGACACGATTCGCGCGGCGCGCGTGGGTGCCGAAGCCGCGTTGCGTTCGGCGCTGCATACGGTGTCGCGAGGCAGCGAGACGGACGGACTGGCGGCACTCGTCGCCATCGCCGAGACGTTCGTGCAGTCGGCCGAGAAAGCGATCGCGCAGAAGGACGGCCTCGACGACCGCGCGCGGGAAGCCGAACGCGGTTGCGCAACGGCGCAGTCGCGAGTCGGCCATGCGCAAGCAGCCTACGATGCGTGGCACGCGCAATGGCGCGACGCGCTGGCCGACGCGAAACTTTCCGCGAGCGCGGTGACGCTGGCAGCGGCAGAAGGCGCGCTCGGGCTCGCGAATGTGGTGACGGCCGAACTGGCCGATGCGGATGCGCCGCGCAACCGGATCGCTGCGATCCGCGCCGAGCTGGCCGCGCTCGAGGCCGGCGCGCGGCGGCTTGCCGAAGCGCTCGCGCCGGAATGGCTGGCGAGCGGCGACTGGCTGGACGTTGCACGCAGGCTGGCGATGCGTCTCGCGGCCGCAAAGGAAATCGCGCGCGCGATCGAGCGTGCCGACGAAGCCGTGCGGCAGGCTGACGGCAAGGTCACGGATGCGGCCGCGGCGGTGGCGGGCGCCGATGCACGTATCCAGCCGCTGCTTCAATTGGCTGGCGTGGCGTCGATCGACGCGGCGCTGCCGCTGGCCGAACGCTCGGATCGACAGCGCCAGCTTCGGCAGGCGGTCGATGCCGCGCACGAGGCGCTGGTGCGCGACGGCGACGGGCTGTCCCGTTCGGCCGTCGAGGCTGAGGTTGCGGAACAGGACATCGCCGACGTGCCGGCGCGTCTGGAGGCTGTGAAGCAGTCGCTGGGCGATGTCGGCAAGCGGTTGAACGAGCTCGCGCAGCAGCAGGTCGTGGCCGACCAGGCGTTCGGCGCGATCGACGGCCAGGCGAACGCGGCCGTCGCCGAATCGAAGCGGCAGGAAGCGCTCGCGGCGATGGGCGACGCGGCCGAACAGTATCTGGAGGCGGCCACCGCAAGCCGCTTGCTGAAGTGGGCGACGGATCGCTATCGCGACCAGAAGCAGGGGCCAATGCTCAGGCGGGCGGGCGAAATCTTCGCCGGGCTTACGCTGGGCGAGTTCGCGAAGCTCACCGTCGATACCGAACGAACGCCGCCCGCGCTGTATGCACGGCGGATAAAGGGGGCGTCGGTCGAGGTCGCAGGGTTGAGCGAAGGGACGCGCGATCAGCTGTTCCTCGCGCTGCGAATCGCGGCGCTGGAGCTGCAGCTCGGCAGCAGGACCGCGCTGCCGTTCGTTGCCGACGACCTGTTCATCAACTTCGACGACGCGCGCGCGAAGGCCGGGCTCGACGCGCTGCGCGATCTGTCGACGCGAACCCAGGTGCTGTTCCTGACGCACCACGATCACCTGCTGCCGCTCGTGAAGGACGTATTCGGCGCGCGGGTCAACGTGGTCGAGCTGCAGCGCGCGCCGGCCGGCGCGTGATGCGGGGCGCGCAGGGATGCCGGCACACGGGAAGGGTCATCGCGTGCAGGTAGTATGTGCGGTTCCGAAATGCACGCGACCGGTTCTGCCGGTCGCGGGACTGGCCACACGAGGGGGGAACATGAAAAAGCTGGTAGCCGCGATCGCGTTCGCGGCGGACAAGCATCGCAATCAACGGCGCAAGGACGAAGAAGCGTCGCCGTACATCAATCATCCGATCGCGCTCGCCGACGTGCTGGCCAACGAAGCCGGCGTCGAGGACGAACGCGTGATCGTCGCGGCCGTGCTGCACGACACGGTCGAGGATACGGAGACGACCGAGCAGGAACTGCTGCGGCTGTTCGGCAAGGACGTGGCGGACATCGTGATGGAAGTCACGGACGACAAGTCGCTGCCGAAGGACGAGCGCAAGCGCCTGCAGGTCGAGCATGCGGCGACCATCAGCCGGCGCGCGAAGCTCGTCAAGCTGGCCGACAAGATCTGCAACCTGCGTGACATCGCGCGGCATCCGCCTGCGGACTGGCCGCTCGAGCGCAAGCAGGCGTACTTCGACTGGGCGAAATCGGTTGTCGATCCGATGCGCGGCGTGCATCCCGGTCTCGAGGCGATCTTCGACGCCGCGTACGGCGCACGGCCCGCGGACTGAGGCGCCCGCATGCGTTCGGCCCGATCCGTCGGATCCGTCGCACGGCAACCGGCTGCCGTGGCGGGTGTCGACGTCGGGGGCGACAGGAAGCTGTGCGATCTCGTGATCCTGCGCGGGTCGACGGTTGTCTGCCGCGAACGGCGGATCGCGCCCGAGGCGTTGCCTGCGCTGTGCCTCGCCCATGACGTCGTGGCCGTTGGCGTCGACGCGCCGAGCCTGTGGTGGGCGGGAAGCGGGCGCCGGGCGGCCGAACAGGCGCTCGCGCGCGAACGGATCTCGTGCTTTCCGACGCCGTCGCGGGAGCAGGCGGTCGCGAGCACGTCGGGCTTCTTCGACTGGATGTTCATCGGAGAGCGTGTCTACCGCGCGCTCGCGGATGCGTATCCATTGCTGACCGGCGCGCACTATGCGGGCGGGCGCGCGAGCTTCGAAACCTATCCGTACGCGATTACCTGCGCGATGCTGGGCAAGGCGGTTGCGTCGGCAAAGCAGAAGCGCAACCAGCGCCGGCAATTGCTGGCGCGTCTGGGGATCGACGTGTCGACGCTGCTATCCGTCGATGCGCGGGACGCGACCCTGTGCGCGCTGACGGCGCAATACGTCATCGATGGAAGCGCGCATGCGTATGGCGATGCAGAGGGGGGGTATATCCGTGTGCCGATCGTGAGCGAGACGATTGTGCTCGACTCACTGTAGATGCGACGCGCGACCCCGGGCGGGCGCAGATCGCAGGATTGTCGTTGCGGCAAGGTGAGCTTTTGCGGGAGGTGTGCGGCTGGCCTGACGACGAAGGTGTCAGGCAGCGATTGTCTGTCGGCACGCATCGGGATTGCGGGTGCACACGACATGACGCCGGTGCGCCGCGCGATCCCGAGCGGCACTGCTCAATCCTCGAGGATGGATTTCGGCACGCTGGACAGATCGCAGGCTTGCGCCTGTTCGAAGTAGCCTTCCGCATCGTCGATCATCACGACCGCGACGTCGATCAGTTCGTCGAGCCGTTGCAGCAGCGATTCACGCCACTCGATGTCTTCGTCGCGCTCGGGTGTCTTGTCCATCTGCTCGATGATCGAGTCGGCCGTCTGCAGGAAAGGAATCGCTTGCTGATAGTTTTCGATCGAAACCAGCGCCGCATTGCGTGCGCCGATGAGCCGTTCGCGATGCTCGTCCGCGAGTTCGGATGCGCCGCTGATCCGCGGCAATACATCCGAGATGCGTTGCAGAAGCGGCGGGGCCTGTTCTTCGAGCAGGATGGCGCGCTCGCGCAGCGCTGCATATTCGTCGCGAAGATCGGCGTCGCCGGGTTGAGTGGTGCTATCCATCGTCGATGTGAGTACGTGGTTCGGTCGGGGCATGATACTCGACTGCGCGAGCCCCCTTGTCCGATCCTCAGGACAGGGTTGCGAAACCCATGAAGGCACGAACGCGCGACGTTGCAGCTGGGCGGCGCGGCGTTGCGTTCCAGCGGCCCGTTGATTGGCGGGGATGCGAATCCGGAGCGCGCCTGGGACGGCATGCCGTCGGCCTCGTATATATATGAGGAAAGAGAGGCTTGCCCGGTATCTATGGCGGGTGGTTCGCGTTGCGATGCACTTGGCCCGTCGAGCCCCAAGCCGCCGTGCGCGATAGCGCACGGCGGCTTTTTCAAAATAATTTCACGAAGGGGCTTGCGCGAAGGGTGCGGGGTGCATAGAATCACGCCTCTTTCGCGCTAACGGCAACGCGGCGCGGGGGAGGGGAAGCGAAGTCGGTGGTGTGCAGCAGGTTGGGCGCACGGCTGGCGCAGGAAGATGGACCCCGCAGTCGCAACGAAGCAGTTAAAAAGTTGTTGACGAGCTGCGAAACACGGTTCATAATCTCGCTTCTCTGCTGCTGAAAACGCAGCGCTGCTGAGAAGCACGAAGTTTCTCGCAGAAATGCTCTTTAAAAATTAACAGCCGATAAGTGTGGGCGCTTGATGAAAGCGAGCTGATCTTCGGGTCAGATAGCGAAAGTATCAAGAGTCTCACA